>OFFD01001744.1_pt1 | contig 12099 bp, 15 predicted proteins | sample 1521291 | NCBI WGS metagenome assembly OFFD01 (sample SAMEA3504103, study PRJEB24116) | mouse gut metagenome | biome: mouse gut; feature: mouse-associated habitat; material: faeces | place: Denmark | collected 2011 | reverse complement strand
TTTCATACGCGTAAATTTATAGTTAGCGGATTTTCGGCTTAAGTTGACGACATTGAAGGGGGAATATCCGTGACAGTGACGAACTGATACCGATTGATTATGATGGATTGATGGAAAGGGTGGAAGCGGCAGACAAAATCGAACCGAAGGGAAATGTGGTCGCAGACTTCAAGGCAAAGACCGATGAATTATTCCATGAGATCAGCGAAATGAACCCGTCAGAGATTGAGGAAACCGTAAAATGCCATGTGCAGGCAAAGATTGATGAATCCGGCATTGATGCGGAGATTGTGGACGTGGCAGTAACCGGGAGCAGATGCCGGGGATTGGAGCGGAACGGCTCTGACCTTGACGTGGCGGTGGAACTTTCCACAAACGAGCGTGAAGATGTGCTGTTTGACACATTCAATGCAGACGGGCTTTCTATTGGCGGCATAAAAGTGGATATAAACCCGATTACCGCCCAAAGGACGGGAACGCTTGAAACGTACCTTCCGAATGTGGAGGAATATCTTGACAGAGTGCGTGAAGCAAGAGAACATGAGCTGATAAGCCTTTTCAATATCCGCATGAATGACGAGGAACGGTGGTTTAAGAATACAAGCGGTCTTGATGCGGAAGGGCTGTGCAGAGCCTATGCGGAGTGCAGGCTGCCTTTTGTGGATATGGGGCAGTATGGAGAGCGGATTGACATCGGGGAGTTTGCACAGATTCAGCAGGGGGAAAGGCTGGACTTTTCCATAGAGTTCAATGCGGAAACTGACCGGATCACGATATTTGACGGAGAAAACCATGAGGAAAAAGGGCTGCGGGCAGCTTTATTCCCGGAGCGGGCAGAGCCGGAAGTCACGCTGACCGTTGCGGAGTGCGGAGAGTTCCACAATTTAGGCGAGTTTTATGAGAATATCCCTACTGTTGATGAAGCAATCGCTATCTGGAAGCAGATACCGCCGGAGCGCATGAACGGGATACCCGCAATCGGCGTCAGTATCCATAAACCGGGCGATGAACCATATCAGGATACGGAAATGGATATACTGTCCGGCAGGCGGATTGATTTAGAGATATTAGACTATATCCCTGAAATAAAGGACAATCCGCAGGCGATGGAAGTAATCGCCCAGCTTGCGGCGAAGCTGCCCGACATGGAGATTGACGGGAAGATGAGCGAGGAAATGGAAGCGAGGGTGTGGGAAATCCGTATGCCTGACCTGACGCCTGCGGAACAGCTTGCGGTAGAGTTTGACCGTTTTGTGTATGATTATGACCGGAACCAATACCATGACAGCATACAGAGCATGACGGAAAATGTGGCGGACGGGGCGGAAGCCATAGAAAAAGGCGATACCGGATATATGACAGATTGGCTTGCCAATGTGCTTGTGGAGGGCGCAGAGCCGGAGGAAACAAAGAAGGCGGCGGAACTGCTTGAAAAGCTGTCGGAATACAAGCCCCTTGCCAAGATTGAGGAACTGGAAGAAAACAACTATAACATGATTGACAACGTGCTGAATAACGGGGCAGGGGAGAAAGCCCAAAAGGAAGAAAACAGAAGGGAGCAGGAGCGTCCGGCAGCAAGGACTTCCTTAAAAGCCCGCCTTGCGGAGAAAAAGGCGATTGTTTCCGGTCAGGGCAAAGACCATGAAGCAAAGGAAAATGAAAAGAAAAATCATAGGGAGATGTAAAAATATGAATACAAAGTTTACAGTGGAAGAAAGCAATTTAATCTGCATATTTGCAGGAGAAGGCAGGAATGAGGTTATAGCGGACATTGAAAGAGCCTTGCCACACCTTGATGATGCTGATATGACGGAGTTATCCCATAGGGTAATCGGAAAACTGCGGGATATGACAGATACGGAATTTGAACAGCTTGTATTGATTGAAGCGGAATAATTGAAAGTGAAAATAGGCTTTCCTACCCATTTAAAGCGTGGGCAGGGAAGCCTGTTTTTTTATGCCGACTACCGTGTGAAAAGTAACAGACAAAATGTTATAGTTTTTGAGGGGGAGGTCTATTGACTTTCAATCCCATATCACCTATACTATTATCTAAGCAGGGGGACTACAGTGTAGTTGAGAAGGTAAAACCTGACCCTTTGAACCTGTTGGCTAATACCAACGTAGGGAGCTGAACGATACGATACCGTATTTTTTAGGATATTCCCTACACATGGAATGTCCTTTTTGTTTTTAACTGAATAAGAATGATATGTGTTTGCGAGGGAACTGAACAAGTTGAAAAAGGTAAGACCTGACCTCTTGACCTGTCGGCTAATACCGGCGTAGGGAAGCAATTTCTTACGCCGTACTGCGTCTGAAAGAGCTTCTGATGATTTGGAAGCTCTATTTTTTTATCACAAGGAGGAAATGGAAATGTCATTTATGGAAAGTATTTTGAAACAGAATAAGCCTGTCTGGGACAAGTGTAGCGCCACTCTGTTTGTGCAGGATATGAAGGACGGAAAACTCTCTATTGAGGATTTTAAGGAATACATGATACAGGACAGTATCTATTTGAAAAATTATGCCCGTGTGTATGGCAAGGCAATATACCATGCGGAAACATTAAGGGAAATCCAGCTTTACTATTCTATCCTGAACTTTGTTACAGATACAGAGTCAGCGGTTCGGCTGAACTATCTGAGGCAGTTCGGCATGACGGATGATGACATAGAATTTATTGCTCTGTTGCCGGAAAACCAGAATTATATTGATTTCCTGTTTGAAACTGCGGAGCGTGGGAATGGGTATGAAATACTCATGGCGGTACTTCCGTGTATGCTGAGTTACAGCTATATATTCCGGAAACTTGCAGAGCAACCGGAAAGCCGGGAATCAAAGTATTGGGACTTCATTCAGGATTATGCCGATGACCGATATGCTGAAAGCTGCAAGGAATGGTGTGGCTTTGCAGATAAGAAATGCGGGAGCCTTTCTGAAGCTGACCAGAAAAAGCTATGCAGTATTTTTGAGAGGGCGAGTTATCTGGAGCTTGATTTTTGGAATATGGCATATAGGAGGAAAAAGGTATGAAGGATAAAATTTGTTATGTAGTAGGTGCAGGTGAAAATTATGGACTTGATTTTCAGCCAGTCACGGGGGATTATGTGATAGCTGCTGATGCGGGGCTGTGCTGTCTGGAGAAACAGGGCATCAGGACTGATCTTGTAATCGGGGATTTTGATACCCTTAAATGTACTCCCAAACACTCCAATACCATAGTGTTAAGTGCAGAAAAGGACGATACCGATACGCTTGCGGCTGTCCGTGAGGGTATCAGGGCGGGATATACCAGCTTCCACATTTATTGCGGGACGGGAGGGCGTATAGACCACACAATGGCTAATTTACAAGTGCTTGCTTATTTATCCGCAAACAATATGCGTGGTTTCTTATTCGACAATGGCACCGTCATTACAGCGATCACCAATGACAGGCTTTGTTTTGAGAAAATGCCATGTGGATATGTATCCGTATTCTCCTGTTCCACAAAAGCGGAGGGAGTAACTTTATGCGGTTTGAAATATGAACTGAATAACGCAGTATTGACCAATACATTTCCTGTCGGGGTAAGCAACGAATTTATTGACCGGGAAAGCAGTATATCAGTGAGTGACGGAACTTTATTTATTGTTTTCCCAAAAGAAGCAAAGGAGAGGATCATACAATGAAAAAAGTATTGAGTATTGCAGGTTCTGACTGTAGCGGCGGTGCGGGCATACAGGCAGATTTAAAGACATTTTCCGCACATGGTGTATTTGGAATGAGCGTCATTGTATCTGTTGTGGCAGAAAACACAGACAGGGTAATCGGTATTCAGGATGTCAGCCCGGATATGATTGGCAAACAGATTGATGCTGTTTTTGAAGATATTGAAGTTGATGCAGTGAAAGTCGGTATGCTTTCCACACCGGACTGTATGAATGAAGTTGCCACGAAATTGAAATATTACCACCCGGCAAATATTGTGATTGATCCTGTGATGTATGCAAAGAACGGCTGTCCACTCATGGAACCTGCGGCAATTAAAACGCTGATCGGGACGGTTATCCCGCTTGCTGACGTACTGACACCAAATATTCCGGAAGCGGAAAAAATAACGGGAGGCAGAATCAAATCGGTTGCGGACATGGAAAAAGCTGCAAAAGCAATCCATACTTTTGGGTGCAGGGCGGTTGTTGTCAAAGGCGGTCATGCAGCAGGGAATGCGGTGGATGTGTTGTTTGACGGAAAAGAAATCTGTCATTTTGACACTACCCGGATTGATACGAAAAATACGCATGGGACAGGCTGTACCTTTTCTTCTGCCGTTGCTTCACAGCTTGCAAAAGGCGTGAATTTACGGGAGGCAGTTCAAAAAGCAAAGGATTATGTAACGATGGCGATTGAGCATTCCCTTGACATCGGGAAGGGCTGCGGACCGACACATCATTTCTGGCACCTTTATCAATATGGGCTGCAGGAAGAAAAGGATGGTGGAAAATGAAACCTGATTATTCTTTATATCTTGTAACAGACCGTCGGCTTATGAGTACAAAGACTTTGGGGGAAGCAGTGGAGCAGGCAATCGCTGGCGGATGTACTTTGGTGCAGCTCCGGGAAAAAGAGATTTCATCATTGGATTTTTATGTACTGGCATCGGAAATGAAAAAGACCACTGACAGATATGGCATTCCGCTTATCATAAATGACCGCATCGACATTGCTATGGCGGTGGACGCAGCCGGGGTACATATCGGGCAGAAAGATATTCCTGCAGATATTGCCCGGAAGGTAATTGGTAAAGATATGCTGCTTGGTGTTTCTGCCACTTCTGTAACGGAAGCTGTAAATGCGGCAATAGCCGGAGCTGATTATTTAGGCGTGGGTGCTATGTTCCAAACGGGGACAAAACCGGATGCAGGCTTTGTATCTATGGAGGAACTTGGAAGAATCCGCAGGGCAGTTGATATACCGATTGTTGTGATCGGGGGTATCAGCAGGGAAAATGCAATGCTTTTTCAGCCTATGGGGATTGACGGTCTGGCTGTTGTTTCCGCAGTGATTGCCCAGCCTGATATAAAAAAGTCGGCGGCTGACTTAAAATCACTGTTTTTCGGAAAGGAGGCTGTGAATGAACTTTGAAGCGGCAATTTTTGATCTGGATGGGACACTTCTCAATTCAATGGATATATGGGAATATATAGACATTTCATTTTTAAAGAAACGGAATTTGCCTGTTCCGGAAAACTATGTGACAGAAATATGCGCTCGGAGTTTTAAAGAGGCAGCGCAGTACACGATTGATTTATTCGGGCTGTCTGAGAATACAGAGAATATCGTCAAGGAATGGAATGACATGGCAGTATATGAATATGCACATAATGTCAGGCTGTTGCCCCATGCGCTGGATTACCTGTTGCGGATGAAAGCCACGGGCATTAAGCTGGCGGTTGCTACTGGACTATCCGAAAAGTTATATATTCCTTGTTTAAGGAACAATGATGTGCTGGAAATATTTGATGCTTTATGCTCCACGGATGAAGTCCTGCGTGGCAAAGAGTATTCCGATGTATTTGAACTGGCAGCACATAAAGTCGGTATACAGCCGAAGCTCTGCATTGTCTTTGATGATGTCCTTCCGGCGATAAAAAGCGCAAAGCGGGCAGGGATGCTTGCCTGCGGCGTATATGATAAGTATTCAGAATGCCACCGGATTGAAATGGAAAGTCTTGCAGACTGTTACCTGTTTGATTGGAGGTATGCACCTTTGCCGGACAGAGGAAAATAGATATGTTGGAAATGTGGGACTTATATAACGACAAAAGAGAAAAAACGGGGAAGGTTTTAATACGCTGTTTGCCTGTTCCGAAGGGGCTATATCATCTTACAGTCAGTGCATGGATTGTAAACAGTCAAGGGCAGTATCTGCTTTCACAGCGCCACCCTCAAAAAACATATCCGCTTTGTTGGGAATGTACGGGCGGCTCTGTCCTTGCAGGGGAAGACAGTCTGAATGGCGCAATGCGGGAAGTCAGAGAAGAATTAGGAATAATGTTAAATCCATTCAAGGCTGAAATGATCTACCATACCAGAAGGGAAATGGTTCAGGATTTCTATGATGTATGGCTGTTTCATGCTGATATAGATATATCTGAAATAAAAGTGCAGGAAACAGAAGTTGTCGGTGTTCAGTGGGTAAACAGGGAGGTTCTATTTGATATGCTGCATAGCGGAAAGTTACACCCGTTGATTGATTATATAGAGGAAATATTTTAGAATACTAAGTCTTTCTGGCTGAGAATTATGCTATTGACTTTCGATATTCAATTTGCTATTATGAAAGCGTGTACTTGCATGATAACATGTCGATAAGGATAAATTCACAGAAAGGGGGAGCAGAATGTGGATGAAACAAGCCAGAAAATAATTGACGCAGCAATGGAATTAGTCCGGGACAAAGGATATGTCGCAACAACTACAAAAGAGATTGCAAGGGTCGCTGGTGTAAATGAATGTACCTTATTCCGCAAGTTTGAGAGTAAAAAGGATATTGTTATACAAGGAGCAAACCAGACAGGCTGGCGGGCGAATGTCACACCGGAGATTTTTGAGAATATAAAGTGGGACTTGCAGGCAGACTTGGAAATGTTCATGAGGGCATATATTGACAGGATGACACCGGACTTCGTCAATCTGTCAATCGGTCTGAGGGCGCCACAGCTCTATGAGGAAACCAAACAGCTCATTATGAAAGTCCCACAGGCTTTTTTGATAACATTTACTGATTATCTGAATAAGATGTGTGAGATGGGAAAAATACCAGAGAAAGATTTTAAGGCATTGGCATTGACGGTATTTTCGGCGACATTCGGCTACACATTTCTGAATGCATCGTTCGGAAAAGAACTTACAGATGTTGAAAAAGATGTGTACATAAAAGAGAGTGTGCAGATGTTTGTAGAAGGAATCAATCAGTAGGTTTAGGCGCTGTCAGATGGCAATGCAATGGGAAACGACAGGAGTCGTTTCCTATAAAAATAAGCAAAATGCGTGCAAGCACACGCATTTAGAAATGGAGGATGTTATGAAACAGATTACAGGTGCAGATTTATTTGTGAAAGCACTAAAAGAAGAAGCCGTTGATACATTGTTCGCTTATCCGGGGGGACAGGCGATAGATCTGTTTAATGCACTGTATGGAGAAAGAGAAATAGATGTGATTCTGCCACGTCATGAACAGGGCTTAATCCATGCGGCGGATGGTTACGCACGTTCTACGGGAAAAGTTGGTGTCTGTCTTGTTACAAGTGGACCAGGGGCTACGAATCTCGTCACAGGAATTGCTACCGCAAATTATGACAGTGTTCCGCTGGTGTGCTTTACGGGACAGGTGCCAACACACCTTATTGGAAATGATACCTTTCAGGAAGTGGATATTGTGGGTGTTACAAGAAGTATCTGTAAGTATGCTGTAATGGTACAAAAGAGGGAAGATTTGGCAGAAACGATTAAAAAGGCGTTTTATATTGCAAAGACTGGAAAACCGGGGGTAGTGGTTGTTGATCTGCCAAAGGATGTCCAGAGGGCTTATGGCAGTGATTTTTACCCAAAAGAAATCATGGTCAGAGGTTATAAGCCGAATACTTCCGTACATGCGGGGCAGTTAAATAAAGCACTGGACATTTTAAATCGTGCGGTGAAACCTGTTTTTCTTTTAGGCGGCGGAGTTAATATTGCCCATGCAAATAAAGAAATGACACAGCTTGCGGAGCTGACAGGTGTACCTGTTATTACTACTATCATGGGGAAAGGGGCAATTCCTACAACGAACAGTTTATATGTTGGCAATATAGGTATTCATGGAAGTTATGCTGCTAATTCAGCGATCAGTAACTGTGATGTTCTTTTTTCAATAGGAACACGGTTCAATGACCGCATTACGGGGAAAATAGAAGAATTTGCAGCAAATGCAAAGATTATCCATATTGATGTGGATGCGGCATCTATTTCCCGCAATATTGATGTGGACGTTCCTATTGTAGCTGATGCAAAAAAGGCAATATGCGCTTTGCTTGAAAAGGCACAGCCGCTTCATATTTCAGAGTGGACAGATGAAATCAACCGTTGGAAAAAGGAATATCCGATTGATATGGGGAAAGTGGGTTTGACACCGCAGATGATTATTCAATCCATAAATGAATTGTTCCAAGATGCTATTGTTGCTACGGATGTAGGTCAAAATCAATTATGGACAACACAATTTCTTGATATTGTTGAGAATAATCAAATGCTGACATCGGGCGGCTTGGGAACAATGGGGTATGGTTTTCCGGCTGCAATCGGAGCAAAACTTGGAAATCCCAATAGGGATGTTATTGTCATATCTGGCGATGGCGGTATGCAGATGAATATTCAGGAAATGGCGACTGCGGTTGTTTATGAACTGCCAATTATTATCTGCATACTGAATAACGGATATTTAGGGAATGTGCGGCAATGGCAGGAAATGTTTTATGACAGGCGGTATTCGAGTACCTGTATGCGTTATCGGAGAAGCTGTGAAATAGGTTGTAACCAGCCTGATCATTGCTGCCCGGAATATACGCCGGATTTCATTGCACTGGCAGAAAGTTATGGTGCAAAAGGAATCCGTGTCACAAAGGCAGAGGATATAAAATCAGCTTTGAACAGTGCAAAACAGAATACAAAAACACCTACAGTTATTGAGTTTATCATAGACAGAGAAGCTAATGTTATGCCGATTGTACCGCCGGGGAACTCCCTTAATGACATGATTTTGGAAAGTGAGGAAAGCGGAGAATGAAAAAAAGATGGATTTGTTTATTTGTTGAAAATGAAATAGGTGTGCTTGCCCGTATTTCGGGTTTGTTTTCCGGAAAGTCTTATAATCTGGACAGCTTAACAGTCGGAGTTACTGAGGACAGTACTATATCACGAATGACAATCAGTTTAACAAGCGATGACAGGACTTTTGAGCAGATAAAAAAGCAGCTTAGCAGAAGTGTTGAGGTAATCAAAGTGGTGGATTATACAGATACACCTATTCACATGAAAGAAATCTTATTTGTTAAGGTGAATCATTGTTCAGATGCAGACATAACGGAACTGTTTCGGATTTCAAAAGTATTCGGGGTTGCAATTATTGACTATGATGGCACTACTGTTCTTTTGGAATGTACCCAGACAGAAAACAGGAATGATGATTTGATAGCTTTGCTGAAAAGAAAGTTTGTAAACAGGATTGAGATTGTAAGGGGCGGAAGTGTTGCGGTTGAAGCTGTCAGCATTTCAGAAAGATAGAGAACTATACCATATTAGTTTCCATAGTGAAGAAAACCCAAATCAGAAAATAACGATTTGGGTATAATGATTTTTTGACTTTTGCTATGGGAAATGAGATGTCATTATGGAAAAAATAGAATGAATACACAGCCCTGCTTGTGGAAATAAAACAAGGTTGTAAATGCGAGAGGATACAGAATTGAAACATTTTCCGCTCTACTGCCCGAAATGCAAGCAAGATAGTTTGATTAAAGCAAAGAATTTGCAAGTGACCGTCATCAAAGAGCCAGACACTTAGACGCAGAGCCGATGAACTTGTGAGAAAGTACGGTTTATCGGCTCTGTTTTGCTTTTCCTATCAGATTATTTGTGCATTAGTTCCAGCAGATACCGTACAGCAGGGAGAAGCCTTTCAGCTTCATCTTCGCTGCAATCGGAAAGCTCCATTGTGAGTCTCTGAAGATTCGGGCGTTCATTTTTGGTTTCGGGATAAAAAATCCTATCGGTTGACATCTTCAGATATGTAACGATTTTGTATAAGTTTTCAAATTTGGGATTACCCTCTCCGGATTCAATCTTAATGATTGCATGGTTGGACAATCCGACTGCCTCTGCGAGTTTTTCCTGTGATAGTCCGCACTTAGTTCGGGCTTCACGGATTGCATCAGCAAGGTTAATTTTGGAATTCTGCATTGTAATTCACCTCCTTTATAGACTACACTACATATCGTTTGGTGTGAATTACAGTACAGTGAATATTAAATATGAGGTTTAGTGAATGAAAGTACGGAAAAAGAGGAAAAGAACAAAGTTAGGGGCAAGGGATATATCAAAGAGAATAAGGGGTTTTGTACCACAAGAGGTGAACCGCAGGGCAGAAAGAAAATGCTCTGCGGTTCACCTCTTTTTATTGGTGTCGAATTTAGAGGGAATTTATCCCTTTATCCGTTTTTCTGTCTGTATTTTGTGATGGTTCCGGAGTGCGGTCAAGGTACTGATTGAGGTTATCCAGCTTGCGGTTCATGTCAGCAGCTTCCTTTTCAGCGGATTTATAGGTTTTCTGTAATTCCTGCTTTTTGGCATAAAGCGCATTGTAATCGCTGCGGAGTTTTTCGATGTCAACTGTTTTCGGGTTGATGCCGAAGCGTTTTAACATATTTTCCGCACCGTCATGGAGGATCAGTTCGCTTTCATGCCGCCGGAAATATGCGTCCTTGTCCTTTGACTTCTGGTAGCGCACATGATAGATATGGTTGGTTTTGTACTGCTCCGCATATTTCAAAACCTGCCCTAAATCTTTCAGCTTATGCTCGGTTTCCACAAGGCTTTCACGGGCTGTTTTTGCCAGTGCGGACTTGGCGGCAATCTGCTTTTCAAGCTCCGCAATCGAACCTGCCTGACTGTAACTTGCGGCGGCGATTTTGAGGTTTTGGATGTCAGCCCAATGCATCAAGCTGGGGCTTTGTGTAAATTTGTCCTCGGTGGTGTCAATAAGATTTTTCTTTGAATAATCTTTGACAACGGGCTTTTTCCTTGTGGGGAATGGCACACGCTTTTTATCCTTTGCAAGCGCTTTTTCTTCAATGCGTTCCTTTATCCGTTCTTTGGTATATTCAGTACCCAAAGACTTGGCGCTGCCCCGGACAAAATGCTCTTTATCCAGAGGACGGAAAGCGATAAATTTGTGGGATTTTTCCTCGAAGCCTTCGCCCTTAACCTCATAGCCTTTTGCCTTAATCAGCTCAATGCAGTCCTCATAATTTGCGGCGTTTTTTATGGCTTCGTCAATGTCAGCTTTGAGCGTTTCTTTCCATGAGGAATTGCTTTTGACCGACTGCCATTCCTTGTAAGTTTTGCCCCGTTTTTCTCCCGGAGTGATGACAGACAAATCATGCTCTTTGCAGAGGTTGTCACTCAGGCTGCGGATGTGGCGGTAGGTCTGTTTGCAGTCATGGTATTTTTGATGGTTTATGTTATCGGCTGCACAAAAAATGATGTGGTTGTGAACGTGTCCTTTGTCTATATGTGTGCTGACAATATAAGAGTATTTTCCCTCTAAAAGTTTGTCGGCAAGCTCCACACCGATTTTATGTGCTTCCTCATAAGATACTTCACCGGGGAGAAAGGACTGTATCAAATGGTAGGCTTTGTTAATATCGGACTGCTTTGTTTTTGACAGCGCAAATTTGAAATCATAGGAGGCTGTTTCAGGGCTGCAGCCGTAAGAAGAAATCAGTATGCTTCCGTCTGTTTTTTCCGGGTTGCAGATATAGTCTACTGCTTTACCGACGGTTGACGTGATAGCATGGATTTTTGTGTATGCCATACCTTATTCATCAGCTCCTTTACCTCTTTTACATCGGCTTCATATACGTTGCCCGTTGCGTTCATGCGCTTTGCAATCTGGTTCAGGTTGTTTCCGATTTTGGCAAGTGCAGAGTTGTATTCCCGCAGCTCGGAATAGTCAACGTCATAGACATAACCGTAAATGATTAAATGCCGCAGGAAGGCGGATCGGTCTTTCATGTTGGAGGCTTTGAATTTCTGTTCCAGTATGTAAAGCTCATCATCGCTCAAACGGAGCGTCATGCGGTTTTGGCGTTCTCTGTTTTCCATTTTTGTAAATCTCCTTTCATTATTTCTGTGAGGATTTTTGCAATATGCCGTATCCGGCAGGGAGGTTTTTCAAGCGTAAAAATCAGGAAATCCCGCAGAGGGTATTTCTTGATTTTGGAGCGCAAAGGGGGTCAGGGGGATACAATGTCGTCAACTTAAGCCGAAAATCCGCTAACTATAAATTTACGCGTATGA
>OFFD01001737.1_pt1 | contig 12158 bp, 5 predicted proteins | sample 1521291 | NCBI WGS metagenome assembly OFFD01 (sample SAMEA3504103, study PRJEB24116) | mouse gut metagenome | biome: mouse gut; feature: mouse-associated habitat; material: faeces | place: Denmark | collected 2011 | reverse complement strand
TGTCGATTTTGCTCTTCTGGTCAGCCGTAAGTTCAAGGCTCGAAAAGTCGAATGCCATCATGTCGCACTGTCCGGGGCGGATCTGTCTGCCGTTGGCCGGACATACTGCGGACGCATCGCTGATCTGGATCTCGCATGAGCGGGGAGACTGTGAGGTATTTTTTGCCGGTTCCTGTGCGAAGGCGGTCGTCGAGAGAATCGTCATGCCCATTATGGCAAGGCTTGCTATTTTATTTTTCATCATTTTCTTTCTGATTTATGTTTGTTATTTGATAACCGAGATTGCTTATTTGAAATTATTCTAAATAATAATCTTCCGGATTCTGCTTTTGTAGCTACTGCAAATAAGACGTTTTCTAATCAGGATAGTTTAAGCCGGACAATTTTTTTAACAACGATTAACTAAAAACCGATTATCGTGAAATTAACAATTAAAAAATCAGGCGCCTTCTGATGAAACGCCTGATTCTCAACTCGAGTACTTATATATTGGATGCTTTACATTGCAAGTAACTTGAATGTCTTGTTATTGAGCCTTACGATTAGGAAACCATCCACGACAAGATCAAGAGCCGATTCCCCGGCGTCCGCTTTTCCAGAATACAGCTGACGTCCATCCGCAGAGAAAATATCTATAATTTGCACTTCTGGAGTATATACAATAAGGCGATTGTTCTCTATTCTGACAGATGCGTCATTGTTGACGGTATACTCGACTCCGGAAAGTTGTTTGTTATAGTCCTTGGCCTTGACCTGCGTAGCGGCAATCACCGTGCCGTCCCCACCGTTGACAAGTACAACCGAAACGGCGGTATTCTCTATTTTCTGCACACCGAAACCGTCATACTCCTGCTGCATAGGCATGATAAATGAGATGGATTCCGATTTTCTAAGAGTTTTGTTCCAATCGGAAGGAAGGTGACATCCCTGTCCGTCGAAGTCCGGATAAACTCCCATGGCCACGTCATTGAACATCCGGTCCGAAGGTGATACTTTTTGCGAAGGGTATTCGCACCAGAATTTCATGTATGGCCACCAGGATACATCAGCCTGCTTGAGGAAATCTTCTTTGGACATTCCGCTGAAATAATTAGACTGAAACCATTTGCGGGAAGTCCCCGTGAGGTTGTCGGCCGACAATATCGCACATGCGTTTATCTGGACTCCCGTCAGGGGAGCGCACATTTCCGATGTGAATGACACACAAGTCTCACCCGTCTGCATATCGCAGTCCACACGGTCAATAACCACTCTGGCGGCACTCCTTCCGTCAAGTATCTTTTTGACGGCACTGTCAGTGGAGTTGAAATCAGAAGGACTTGTCGTGACACTGCGGTTGAGGACCGCGCTCGGCAGACTGTTTATCTTCAAATTCCGGACAAATGGATCCGCATATTCCGGATTTTCCATTACTCCCGTTGAGAATGCTTCGGTGCAGTGGATTCCCACTCCGAAAAATCTGTCGGGATACATATCTCTGAATCTTTCTATAGCTGCCGCCCCTGCCGGGCAGTAACCGCAATTCTCGCCGGTTCCTTCCTCCATTAAGCATGTCTGCGGGAAACCGTCGGATATGGCTGTTGATCCTGTCACTACAATTGGAGTCGCAGCTTCGAGTCTCGGTGTTATGGTTACTGTGTATGAAAGGACATCATTATCTGGTGCTCCGCACGAAAATGACAGCTTATAGTTATTCAGTCCTTCCGAAAGATTTTTATTACAAGCGGATGAGGAAGTTTTGCCGGTGGATGTGGTAATGGTTGCATCGAATCCGTTGCAGACAGCCCTGATGTCAAGATTCAGTTTTACTGTGATGAATTGCCCCGGTGCGGCAATCAACGGAGTACTGTTGCTTACTGATGATTTGCAGATATATCCGGTAAGGTTTCCTATGCAGAGCATACCGGCTTGTGTTCCTTCGTTCAGTATCGCCAGTCTGATGCTTTTCCCGGCAAACTCTGATAGATTTATCGATTGGAGAGAGATTCCGTCAGCAGGTTTTATTCTTGTTGTCAATAGAGGCGACTGATTGAAATCATCGGTCGACGAACCTGATAGAGATATCCGTACAGTCATTTTGCAGGCGGTGCTGCCTCCGCCGGAGGTCCAGGAGGGGAACTCTATGAAACCTCCGCATTGAGGCACATCCAGTTCCGGGCTGATAAGCCAGGTCTCCACCTTGCCTCCCTCTTCTGTAGAGGAGAAACTTGCTGCGAACGGAGAGGGATAAGCTTCATTCTCCATTACTTTCCAACCTTCTTTTTTGAAGTGGCTTGCACCCTCTCCTGAAGGCGTTTTGTCTGTACCGACAGTGGTCCATCCATCGGGCAGTCCTTGGTCGGAATCAGTCCAGCTATGCGAGAAGAAAGTCTGGGCATCGGTTGTCACCGCTGTCAGGCAGAGGATGACGGCTGCTGCAATCTCTCCAAAGTATTTCCTGATATGAGTCATATTGCAATTATTTTGAGATTAAAAAGTCAATTTTTGAAAACACCTGTGGGGCAGATTTTCATTCTGTCCCACAGGCTAAAGCTATTCAAGTTTTGACTTAGGGCTTATTTAACCAACATCTTTCGCGAAGTAGTGGTGCCGTTAGTTTTGCGGGTCACGACGATATTGATACCTTTCACGGGCTTTTCAATCCTTATTCCTTCCGGCGTGTAGTATTCGGTAAGGATGAGGTTATCGGCTTCGACCATATTGACAGAGGCTTCTCCTGTGGAAGCAACAAGAATATCGTCTATTGCGAAATACATGCCTACCTCTTGTCCGGCATGGAATGCCAGACGGATTTTTTTCCCGGCCCATTCAGTCAGATCGAATGTATACTGTTTCCATCCATTAGCGGAGGAATCAAGTGTAATCATGCCGACTTTGTCAAATTTCGCCGGATCATCACTTTCACCTGTCAGGATTTCGAGAGTCTGTCCCGTATAGTTTTTGCCGTTGAGCATGAACCGGAGGGTGGTATTTCCATTTTGAGGTATAGATATTAAGGAAGTCAGGGCGTATGCGTCGACAATATCGTAATACGTATTGGTTTCAGGATCCATATAGGAGACATACATGTATCCTTTGCCGTCGTATGGTGAGAGTCCATTCTTTAAGAACATTTCCGGCACTTTTTTCATCGGTTTCCAGAAATTGTCTTCCCCTCCTCCGTCAATAAATATCCAGTCATCGGCGAAATCATATTCAAAACTCTCGTAAAATATGGCTTTGCCAAAATCTGATATCTTCGCTTTTCCGCTACATTTCACAGTATAGTCTCCGATATTTGTCTTCAGTATTACATCGGTGGAATAATCGCCCTCTTTTTCCGGAGTGAACTCGAACATCAGATTGAGATTTCCGTCTTGTTCTCCCAGTAAAACTGCTTTGAACGGCCCATCACATTCCGAGGAGACAAGAGTGGGAATCTTTGAAGTGAAATTGTAGAGAGTGGCATATAAATGTCCGCTTGTACCTAAAAGTACTTCATCGGGATAATCAATTTTTGATACAGATAAGACACCTTCGCCTTCGCTTGAGTCATTGAGCCGAAGAGCTATATCGAACAGCTGAAGCATGTCTTTTCCGAAAATATAATTTTCTTCGTTGGAAGTCTTTTTATAATCGAACTTTACCGTGTGCCTTCCCGGCCGGAAAGACAGGTCAATCGGCGAATACAAATCAGATGATGAACACAGTGTTTCGAGGCCGCCTACCATTCTTTCGTTGCCGTTGTCGATTGTAAAAATCGAACCGGAAATCAAAGACGGAGTGTCCATGAAATTGAATATATTTTCAGATTCGTTTTTAGCGTCCCAACTCAGATGTCCGATTTTTCCTTCGGGAACATCGAATTGGACCTCAAGCCATGAATAAGTAATGCCGTTGATGTCGGCCATAGATGTAGTGTTGTAGGCGTATGCTCCTTTTTCATTAGGTTTGAAGGGCCATTCCCGTCCAGTATTGAATGATAATTCACCTTCGGATACAATGGACGAGTAGTCGTACGGTAGACTAATGGCACGCCCATGGCAATTCACCTTCAAATCACCTCCAGTTGTATGGATTATAACATATCCGTTGTCATCGCCGACTTTATATGTAGTCCAGAAGAGAGGAATTTTAATCTCGCCTCCGGCCGGAGCTGAGATATCTGGCACTGTGCCATTAAAATTGCCGTCGGATTTTATCGATAGAATCCGCAGGGGATTCTTGCCTGTGTTGAACACTGTTATCTCCGATTCCATGCAGACAGACAGTTTGTCAAAATAAGTCTCACCAAAATCTAAATTCTCATCCATAATGGCCACGTTGTCCTCTTTTGCTTCCATAAGATTGAAATTCAAATCCCATACGTAGCTTCTCTGATTGTCTCCATAAACGCTCCAGTCCATGGTGATAACATTGTCAAAGACGATCTCATGTCTGCCTTTGGTCAAGGCAATCGCTCCCGACATATCGTATGGTTGGGTGTTGGGTCGATACATCTCGTCTTTAACCAATTCATTGTCAAGTAGTATGGCGAGAGTATTCGGCTGGCGGTCCTCCTGAACAGCTTTCCAAGAGAATAACCCTGATTGTCCATCCGGAACATCAACAATACATTTGAACCAAGACTCGGTGCCATTCCCTTCGCCATTGTTGATGGATTCCGCCACTGTAATGCCATTTTCATCGCTTAGCACGAAAGGGTAGACCGGAGACCTCTCGAATTCAATTTTATTGCTTCCGCTTTTAACGATACGTGTGTAGTCTGGGGTCTCTCTTACCTCGGTGTTTACAGACACTTCAATTGTTTTACCGGCTCCTTTTATAGTTATCTTTCCGTAAAAGATACCTGGCTCTTCCGGTGAAAATGTGACTGTGATAGGCACAGAGGAACAACCTTCCAGGGAATTTTTTTCCGGTGATACTTTTAGCAAAGGAGAAGATGTGGAAACTGTAAACGTGCAATCCATGGCGCCGGCATTCATAAGGTTGAACTGTTCTATGACCGGCATTCCTGCCGCTACGAACTGGCGTTTGAATGTAATGGTTTCAGCATTTGTCTTAAGCTCTGGCTCTTCCGGCGCTTTTAGTATGCTGGAAGACTGATAGAAGTCCACAAAGGCTTTCCCTTCACCTTCGGAGGTGAAAGCGTATGCTCCGTAAGCCTTCTTGGGGCGTACTGTCGACAAATCATCAGAAACATCGAATATAAGCTCTTCGCTTGTATTGATTTCACCTCTTTCATTACAGTCTCCTGCAATCAGCACGACAGTATATGCCATATCATCCGCCGGAGAGTAGATGTTTGCCAGTCTGTTGTACTCCGACAGAGGGCGTTCCGGGTCGTAGTCTGTGCCGCTGATTGTGATTGTTCCGTAGCGCTCGTTATATACTCCCTCTACGGCGAATTCCTCATCGATTTCGTAGTAGTTGCTGTAGTTGACATCTACGAGTCCGTAGATTCTCGCGGTCTCGCCATCGATTTCGATATGCGTGCCGAATTCTCTTGTCAGTCCGTTCTCTTTGTCTGTCTTTCCATCGGCGTTGTAGATGCTATTGGCCGTCTGCCAATAGGGTGTGCCGGTCCTGTTGGCTTTATGAGCACGTTGTGCTACTTGTCCGGGAGTGGAAATCTCGCTCTCCTGATGGAGGCGGTCTGCCTTGACGAGGCGGTCGCGGCTGAGTGCGGACGACATTGCGGGGATAGCTGCCGACACTGCCACGAATGCCGTAACCCCGATCAATCCTTTGTAAAAAGTTTTCATGAGTATTGCTGCTTTTCAGTCAGGCAACGTGCCTGAACTGTGGCAGCAAAAGTATGATGGAAAATCAAATGTTCAAAGTATCAGCGCGTAAGCAAATCGCAAATGGCTGAATCATTATAGAATTTGCGGATATTTTACAATAATCCGGTTATTCATTCTGCTAATCTTCTGTTTTATCTGCTGTGGATACGGAGAGGATGTCTTGACGGAAACGGGCAGGCGACATTCCCATTTGCTGACGGAAAGTGTTGTAGAACGATTGAGGAGTCATGAATCCCAGCAGTTCCGACAGCTCCTTGTTTGTGTAGCCACAGTTTTCTTCCGACAGAATTTTGACTGCTTCGTTTATTCTCCAGGAGTTGATGAATTGCGTATATGACTTGCCTGTATGATCCTTTATAATGGCAGTGAGCCATGTGTGGTTCGTGCCGATTCTTTCAGCAAAAGAGTCTCGGGTCACATTCGGGTCGGTATATATCCTGTTTGTCTCCATCGCTAAAAGAATAGCGCGCCAGATGGCATCGGCCTTTTTTTGCGACGGCAATCCGTTTCCAGAACTTTTATCTTTTATATAGTTGGTATAGTTTTGTGAATCCTTATCATATTCCTCATATTTACCTTCCTTGATCTCCTGATTCTTGTCGAGATAAGGGGCATATTTATTTTGTCTGGTTGTGAATTCTTTTTGCTGTTCCACTATGAGACGGAAGAGGCGGTTACGGTTCCTTATATATATTATGAATCCGCAAGTTGATGCTATGAGTATAAATACGACAAGGCAGAGAAGAATGGCCCGCATCCGGAGTTCACCTTTCTGTTTGGATATAAGGAGTTCTTTCTTCTCCGTTTCAAATTTAACCTTAAAGGAATTGATGTCTCGTTTGTTTTTGGATTCACGGATGCTGTCGCGGGCAATGGCATATTTTTCCATCATGGAGAGTGCTTCCTGAGTACGTCCGAGCTTCTGGAGGTTCTTTGCCCTGAGTCGGAAAATATCAATTCTCTCAATATTGAGGGGATCTACCGTCAGGAAGCCTGAATCCGCACTCATCAACAGGCGCTCCGATTCTCTGAAATCGCCATGCATCTGACGCAGGCGTCCTCCGGCCAATAGAAATCCCGGAGTTGCCACACCTGTATCGTATGCTCTATTCCATTCCTCCATTGACTTGAAAAGACTGTCGTTTGCCAGAAGCCATTTGGACCTGAGATAATGGTAGTAGAAGTCCTGTCCTTCCATTCCTTTGATTTCGCTGATGAAAGTGTAGGCTTGTTGAAGGGTGGATCTGGCTTTCATATAATATTCGGCGCATCTGACTGCAGCAGCGTGTCTGAGCACTTCGTTACCGGTTTTTGTGGCGAATTCGTATATATCTTTGTCATAACGGATGCCGAGTGTATCGCCTGAATGACGGTATATCTCGGCAAGATTGCATTCAGCCCTCATTTCCAGAGAGGTAGAACCTATATTGCGTGCTGCGCGCAGCGATTTGTAAAAGTAGTCTTTGGCCAGCTCAAAGTCTCCGTATGCACATATTCCCATGAAATTGTAGAGGTCCGCAGTTACGGAGTCATTATTGATGCGGCCGAGAAGAGACTCGGCTTTGTACAGATACTTGAACCTTTCATTCCGGTTGGCTGACTCGCTCCGGGAATAGCTCATGCCAATCAGCCCCAATATCCTGAATTTATCATCATCTGCAATTTCTGCCAGATTAAAGAGGGTATTCCCGAGGGAGTCGGAACGCTTGAAATCCTTCTTTATGTAAGCGACAGTTGCCTCTGCATACAGCTTGCGCATTGTCTCATACTTCCCGTTGTCATGATTACCGGTTTTGTTTCCACAGGAATGGATAAGGAAGGATATGATAAATATCGCGAGTATGTATATTGGCGTTCTCTTTTTCACTGATCGTTGTTTTCAATTATTGAACAGCATGGCAATATCCATAAAAGCGCAAAAATTGGCAAAAGAATGCGCTATCCTGTTCTTGTGGCAGTGCAAATATACGGAAAATAATGTAAATCTAAAAAAAATCGCCAACGTAAAGTAGGAATGTAAAGAGATACGATGTGCGTGACGTATCTGTCGTGGTCCACATTCATATATTTTTGACTGATATGAAACAATTACGTAACAACCTTTTTATTATTTTGCGGTTGAAAAATAAAAAGGTTGCAAATTGAAATTCCAATATAATATCTATGGACATTCTGTTTCTTTGTGTAATAATTTTTTTATTTTTGCTTGCTGTGTTCGACCTTTCGGTCGGTGTCAGCAATGATGCTGTGAATTTCCTGAATTCCGCTTTAGGCTCTAAAGCGGCGCCGTTCAAGCGTATCATGATAGTCGCCTCGATTGGCGTGTTCATCGGCGCCGCCATGAGCAACGGAATGATGGATGTGGCCCGTCACGGTATTTTCAGGCCGGAGAATTTCGCGTTCTATGACCTGATATGTATTTTTATGGCGGGGATATCATTCTTCTCGATATATTCAATAATCTCGGGATGCCCACATCTACTACCGTCTCGATGGTGTTCGAGCTTCTCGGTGCCACTTTCGTGGTGGCTCTGATAAAGATGGCTTCAGGTACAACCGACCTTGGTTTCAATGATTTGCTTAATACAGAGAAAGCGTTGTCGGTGATAATAGGAATATTCCTCTCTGTCGGAATCGCGTTTGTATTCGGTACGGTCGTGCAATTCCTGACGCGTCTGCTCTTCTCGTTCAACTACAAGGTGAATCTGAAGTGGAAGATAGGCATATTCGGTGGACTCTGTTCAACGGCGATTGTCTACTTCCTTCTTATCAAAGGAGCCAAAGACCTTACATTCATGACTCCGGAGGTAAAGGCATGGGTGAATGATAATACATGGATGATAGTCGGTATAACGTTTGCAGTATGTACCGTGTTGATGCAGATTCTGCATCTGCTGAAGATAAATGTGCTTAAGGTTGTGGTGATGTTGGGTACATTCTCGCTGGCCATGGCATTCTCCGGCAACGACCTTGTGAATTTTATCGGAGTGCCCCTCACCGGTCTTGCCTCATATCAGGATTTCATGGCTAACGGTGGGGGAGAGGCGAAATCATATCTGATGGGTTCGCTCAACGGGCCGGCCGACACTCCGATATATTTTCTGATAGGGGCCGGAATTATAATGGTAGTGGCGCTTGCCACCTCCAGGAAAGCGAAGAAAGTAAGCCAGACGGAAATTGGTCTCGGCAGCAGCGGCGAAGGTGACGAGATGTTCGGCAGCTCCCGCATAGCGCGTAGTCTTGTCCGTTTCTCGCTCACCGTTCTCCAGTGGGCGCGCAGGGTCACCCCTCTCAAGGTGAGGGCATGGATAAACCGGCGTTTCAACACTGACGAGGCGATAATGGATCAGGGGGCTGCGTTCGATCTGTTGCGGGGTTCCGTCAATCTGGTACTTGCCGGAGCCCTCATAGCGCTCGGCACTTCGCTGAAGTTGCCGCTATCCACCACGTTTGTCACTTTTATGGTGGCGATGGGTACATCGCTTTCCGATCGTGCGTGGGGGCGGGAAAGCGCCGTGTTCAGAATCACCGGTGTGATATCCGTGATAGGAGGTTGGTTCCTGACCGCCGGCGTGGCGTTTATAGGTGCAGGAATAATAGTGACCGCCATGCATTTCGGGGGAGCCTGGGCTATGTTTGCGCTCGCGGTGCTTACCATAATCATAATAATCCGGAGCAATCGCAGATTCCGCTCCAAAAATGTCGACGAGAGTGGCGAGACCGTGTTCAATGCCATCATCAATTCGAAGGACAATACAGATACGTGGCCTATGGTCGAGCTGTATGTGATAGGGAATCAGCGTAAATTCATGGATGTGGCCGATGAAGCGTATCGAGTCACCACCCAGGCTTTTGTCAAGGAGGATCTCAGGGCTCTCGACAAGACCGAAAGGATACTTCAGAAGCAAAAGTCAGTTCTGAAGAATGCGAGGAGACGCGAGACCCTCTGCATGCGCCATGTGGACCGCGCCATGGCCATCGAGAAGAACACATGGTTCCATCTGAGCAACAACTGCTGCATGTCGATACTCTATAACCTCAGGCGCATCAACGAGATATGCAAGGAACATGTGGAGAACAATTTCCGACCGCTCCCCGAAAGGTATCTTGAAAACTATGAAGTGTTGCGGACAAGGATATCCACACTTTTCAATGATATTCAGGAATTGCTCGATTCCGGGGCGGAAGATACGGTTCCGACATTGCGCCGACATTGCGAGGAAATCAAGAATTTCGCATCCGATTCGTATCACGGTCTTTACATGCAGCTTCACGATGGAGACACTGCTTCAATCACAGTCCTTTACGTATATCTGAATCTGCTTCAGGAAACGCGTGAGATGGTTTCGACAATCCGCAAATATCTACGCGCATACGCCAAGCTGCGCAATACGGACTTCTCCGACCGTCTGCTCCCTTATCCTACGGAAGTAGTTGGCTGATGTGATCCGTAACCATGGAATGGCGGTCTGCTGGAATACGGTCTATCTCCGCAATGGCGCTTCCCGGAGTGACAGAGCGGGGAGGCCGAGACTGTCGGCTTCGTGCATCAGGTATGATTCCCTGCTGCGGCGCACCGACTGATGGATAATTATCGTATCGGCATAAATATGTCCTGACAGTCTGGAGAGATCGCTGCCGAACCCTCTTGAGATAATCAGGTAACGGCATTTCAACGTCTCTGAGGGCGGATCTTCGGGCAAATTGCAGTCGAGCATGGCAAAGGAGATTCCTCGAATCTCCTTTATCGAGAGTGCGCCGGGCCTGAAGGTGACTGTTTCTGACTTTCCCTGGTTTCTTACCAGTATTTGAGTAAGTGAAGGTGTGTCGTTTTTCACTATGAATGCCATACTTTCCTGAGCAGGAATCATGATTATCGAGAGAACGGATGAAATAATGCCTATACCTCCCAAAACGATACGATGCGTGCGGCGGCAACGCAGATGCAATGTCAGCGCAAGCGCCGCGACAGAGATCATCCACAGCGCGAGGGTCTCTTCTCCGGCCTGAATCTCCAGCGTCCCTCCCGTGCGGGCCATCGTCGCCACAAACTGCATGAGAAGTTCATAGCCTCTGTCGGTCAGGTATGGCAATACCTGGATGTTCACCCCGGTTGCCGACAGACAAAGTGTGGATATGGCTACGGAGATATAAACCGGTAGAAGCGGCAGTATCAATAAGTTTGTCGGAAGGAAGGCTATAGGGAGGTGTCCGAAATAATATGCCGTGAGGGGCCAGCTTACTCCGGTGGCTGTCATAGTGGCGATCGGGAGCGCCACTATGCTGTAAAGCCGGTTGTGTTCATGTCTATCTATTGGATTGAGTTTTGCAGCGAAGAATATGAGACCTGCGACGCAGGTGAAACTCAGCTGAAAACCTACATCGTAAAGTGCCCGTGGGGAAAAGATCAGGATGATTACGGAAGCAAGAAGCAGCGAATTCCATGAGGAGTTCTTTCGTTCGAGCCATACTGCTGTCATCATGCATGCGGCCATCACGCAGGCTCTTACGGTAGATGGTGCCATCCCGGACACGAATGCATAGCCGAACAGCAGCAATGTGCCGGCCAGGAGCCGCCACTTGTACAGACCGAAGAAATTCAGCGGAAAAAATAAAAACAGGAGTATGCCCCCGATTATCCCCACATGCATTCCGCTGAGAGCCAGGACATGAGCCACACCGGCATCGGCAAATTGTCTCCGGATGTCAGGGTCGAGATATGAGCGGTCACCAAGTAGTATGGAAATCAGGAATTTGCGGGTTTCGAGTTTCAGCGGACTCTTTTCAATGACTGTTTCAAGTCGGTCCCGTAAGTTTCGAGACAGTCCTGTGAGCGAAGTGTGATGTCCGGTCAACACAATATCGCTTTCATTTACTTCCGTGTAGTACAAGATCCCTTTCTTTTCCATCCGCGATGCGTAGCCGGTATCGAATGAATTAGGCGAGTCCGTAATACGTTGTAAATTTGCCGGAAAAACCACTCTATCGTCGATTCCTTTCGAGAGAGACAGGTCGGGATTGATCCTCAGAAGAACAGTAAAATTATAACATTCGAGGATTTTCCCATTTTTGCCAGTCAGTCGGTTTACAGCAACAGCCGCACGGTCGCCAGAAGTATTGTTTGCGATATCCACTATGCTTCCCTCGGCAGCACGGAATGCGGAAAAATCATCATTGTATATTGTAAAGGGGCGAGAAAATGCACCACACAGAATGCCGAGCCCTGTAAACCAGAGAGCCACCCATACATGGTGAACCGAGTTGAGCCGGATACTGGCAACCGGTTTCCGCGACATATATGAAAGACCGATGAGAAGGATACAGCCGGTCACAATCAGGCAGCATCCCGTCCACCAGACAGCTCCCGCCGAT
>OFFD01001716.1_pt1 | contig 12292 bp, 3 predicted proteins | sample 1521291 | NCBI WGS metagenome assembly OFFD01 (sample SAMEA3504103, study PRJEB24116) | mouse gut metagenome | biome: mouse gut; feature: mouse-associated habitat; material: faeces | place: Denmark | collected 2011 | reverse complement strand
ACTGCGGCGTACAATGAAGTTGTCGTATGCGACCGCCGCAGGCGCAAGAATGTGCGAAGCACATTCTTTGTTTCTACGAAATTTTTGTGCATAGTGTCAAAGAACAGTCTGCTATATATAAAAAAAGGGCAAAAAGACACAAAAAAAACGAAAAAAGTATAAAGACAAAATGTTGGGGGTTGCGTATAATAGAAATTAATATGGGGGGCTTTATGGAGGGAGGGAAAATGTGCATTAGAAAGCCCAACAACTTATTAAGGCCAAAGGAGGAACGATATGAAGAAAAAGAAATTGGTGAAATGGCTTAGCGTAGCCATGGCAGCTGCGATGGTAGTGACAGCGACACCGGTGAATGTTTTTGGGGCATCACTGGTAAAAGCGGAAGAAGCAGCGGCCAGAAAATTAGAAGACGGAGTTAAAGATGCATGGACACAGGACAATAAGGCGGACGGAGACACATTTGCAGTAGAAGATGGGTGGCTGCATTTCAAAGCATCGGATGAGGGCAGCAGAAACAATCCGGGAACAAATCCGGCGATGCTTGTCAATCCAAATACATTTGATTTTAATGCGGACGGATATTTTTCTTTTAAGATGAAGACGAATAACGCAAATACCGGAATCGGTGACAGTGACAGATTCGGTGTATACCTTGGATATAACACAGACCAGAATGGTATGTTTGTCGGATATGACAATGGCGGATGGTTCTGGCAGAAGTATACGAATGGGGATGGAGACTGGTATTCGGGCGACAGAGCAGCAGTTCCAGTACAGGGAACGGAGTATGACGTACGTATTGAGTGGACTGCAGACCATAAGATGACATTTTCATTAAATGGGGAAGTTGTATTTGAGAATGAAGATTTTGCAGGAATTGCAGAAACTTTGGGAAATCAGATCGCGATCAAAGGCGGAACGTATAATGGAACCGGTACGGATGTTTTACTAAAAGATATTCATTATACAGGACAAGCTGAGAGTACCGATCCAGACCCGATAGACCCTGTAGAACCAGAAGAACCGGAGGCAGTTGAGACGGAAGTACTTTCTACAGAGGCGATGGACGTATATGTAGCGAAGAACTTCCCAAGCGTCGTAAAATATAAGATGAAAGGCGACCTGGCAGGAAAGACATTCTTAGGACAAGAAGATGCGATCAAGACAATCAAAATCAACGGAACAGCAGTAGAGCTTTCCGAAGATGATGTAGAAGTTACATTTGACAGAAACAGAGCACAATATGTGATGACCGTAAAAGGGAATAACATTGATGCAGTGATTACCGCTGAATTAGTGGCAGAAGCAAACACACTGGCATTCAATATCACAAAAATCGAAAATAATTTAGAGGACAGCGTGGATGGATATCCGATCCAGACGATTGAGATCCCGAATCACAGTCTTGTATCGGTTAACAGCGCACAGGGCAATGCCAACTTAAAAGGTGCGGCAATGTCAGGTAACACAAGGATCAGCGGTGACGAATATGTACAGATCCAGAACAATACTAATTTAAACAAGGATTATATGTATGCATTTGTTTCGAATGACGAACTGAGTGCAGGACTTTGGAGCAACTCTGAGAATGAGGGACGTGTGGTATATGCCGTAGCATCCGGCGGTTCCTACAATACAAGAGTTATGGCGACGACACAGAATACCGGGGACGGAAAATCCGTAGGACTTTCGAGCTGTAAATGGTATTATCACAGAGTAGTCACGGATTCCCGCGGAAGAAGCTATATGGTAGAGGAAACTGCGATGCCGCAGACAAAGATCATCATTGCAGACGATATGAATGATGACGAACAGATTGACTGGCAGGACGGTGCAGTTGCATACCGCAGCATTATGAATAACCCATTCAAGAGCGAAGAAGTTCCGGAGCTTGTTGCGTATCGTATATCCATGAACTTTGGAGGACAGGCTCAGAATCCATTCCTTACAGCGCTTGACAATGTAAAACGTGTAGCAATGCACACAGACGGACTTGGACAGTCTGTATTGTTGAAAGGATATGCAAATGAGGGACATGACTCCGCACATCCGGATTATGCAGACATCGGAAAGAGAATCGGCGGGGCAGATGAGATGAATGTCTTGATGACGAAAGGTGCGCAGTACGGAGCAAGATTTGGTATCCATGTAAATGCAGGCGAGATGTATCCGGAAGCAAAAGCATTTAAAGAGGATAATGTACGCCGTAATTCAGATGGAAGTCTTCGTTATGGCTGGAACTGGATCGACCAGGGTATCGGACTTGACAGTATCTATGACCTGGCAACAGGAGAAAGAGAAGCTCGTTTTGATGCATTGGAAGAATTAGTGGGACAGAACCTTGATTTCGTATATGTAGATATCTGGGGAAATAACACGGGAAGTTCCAATGATGACTCCTGGCAGACACGTAAGTTATCCAAGGAGATCAACGATAATGGCTGGCGTATGTCTAACGAATGGGGCGTGGCAAACGAGTATGATTCTACCTTCCAGCATTGGGCATGTGACCTTACATACGGAGGTTATAACTCTCAGGGAGAGAATAGTGAAGTAATGCGTTTCTTACGTAACCATCAGAAGGATTCCTGGGTAGGTGATTTCCCAAGCTATGGCGGAGCAGCTATGATGCCTCTTCTTGGCGGATATAACATGAAGGACTTCGAAGGATGGCAGGGACGTAATGATTACGACACATACATGACCAACCTTTACACACATGATTTGACAACAAAATTCATCCAGCATTACGAAGTAATCAAATGGGTGGACGGTGAACCGGTACAGGCAGGCTCAGCATCTAACTGGGTACCAGAGATGGAGATCACATTAAGAGACGAAGACGGCGATACCTTATTCATCGAAAGAGAATCCAATGACCCGAATTCGGCAGGATACAGAAACAGAACGATGACATTGAACGGCAAAGTGATCGCTCAGGGTGCGCCATCCGTAGGTGACAGAAGTAATTCCGACATTCAGCAGGGAAGAAACAAAGGAACAGAAAGTTATCTGCTGCCATGGATATGGGATGTTAACACAGGGGAAAAAGTAGCTTCTGACGATGAAAAACTGTACCACTGGAATACCCAGGGCGGAACAACAGAATGGGAATTGCCAGATTCATGGGCAGGACTTCAAAATGTTGTTGTCTATAAATTGACAGACCTTGGTAAGACAGAAGAAAAGACGGTAGAAGTCGTAGACGGAAAAATCAGATTGACAGCAGAATCCGAGATTCCATATGTAGTATTCAAAGGAGAAAAAGGAAACCTGGATATTACATGGAGCGAAGGAATGCACATCGTAGACGCAGGCTTTAACAGCGGTAACTTCGATGCTTGGACAAAAGAAGGTTCAGGAGATGCTGCAATTGCTAAGAGTCAGTACAGCAATCCGATGATGAAATTGTCCGGTGAAATTTCCATGACTCAGAAACTTACAGACTTAGAAGCCGGAAAACAGTATGCAGTACTTGTTGGTGTAGATAACAGAAGTGATTCGAAGGCATCTATGACGATCAAGTGTGGAGACGACGTATTAGCATCTAACTACACGGCTCGTTCTATCGCGAAGAACTATGTAAAAGCTTATACACACAGTAATTCAAGTGCCACCGTAGACGGAAGCAGTTATTTCCAGAACATGTACGTATTCTTTACCGCACCGGAGGATGGAGAGGTAACACTGACACTTGCAAAAGAAGCAGGCGAAGGAGATACCTACTTTGATGATGTTCGTATCGTAGAGAATGATTCACAGAACATCATCTATGATGAAGAGGGTAAGATCGTAAGATTCGAGCAGGATTTCGAATCAAATGTACAGGGACTTTACCCATTCGTAGTAAGCGGTATCGAAGGCGTAGAAGATAACCGTATTCATTTATCCGAATTGCATGAACCATATACACAAGCAGGATGGGATGTTAAGAAGATGGATGATGTTATCGAAGGTACATGGTCTGTGAAGATCAATGGTCTTTGTGGATATACATACTATGATAACAATAAAAATGAAAGAATTTCCACACGCAACACACTTGCGTACCAGACGATCCCACAGAACTTCCGTTTTGAGCCAGGTGTAGAATACAAAATAAGCTTTGATTATCAGGCAGGATGGGATGAGACGTATTCATTGGCAATTGGAAGCGGAGAGTATGGCACGAAAGAAATCGAACTGCAGCCATTAGCAATTGCAAGAGGGGAGACTGCCCGTAAAGAATTTACGCTGATCGGCGACCTTTCCGGCAACACATGGTTCGGTATCTATTCTGGAGGCGGTGTTGCGGATGTCAAAGACTTAAACGGAAATGTAGCCAACTTTGGTGGTTACAAAGATTTTGTTCTTGACAATCTTGTAATTGAAAAAGTAGAAGAGGAAATATCCGGGGAAGCTTTGGAAGCGCTGATTGCAGAAGCAGAAGCAGCATATAACAGAGTGGATTATGTATTAGAAGATTGGAAGTATTTGCAGGAAGCATTAGATGATGCGAAAGTAGCACTTCATAAAGATGGAGCTACAGAGGCGGATATGGAAAATGCATACTATCATTTAAGAGCAACTATTGAATATATGAATTCCATTAATACAGACCCGGCAGCCAGTGCAGTATACGATATTCCGTTAGATAATGTAACGGTAACCGCAGGACTTGAAGAACTTAATAAAACATTCGGTGAGGGTGCAGGACCGAAAGAATTTGCAATCGATGGTGATGTCAGCACAGCATGGGTAACATCATATGATAACTGGTCAGACTGGGCAAGCGTAGGTGGATGGATCGATCTTGAATTTGCAGAAGCACATACCGTTGATGGTTTCCGTTATCTTCCGGCAATGATTGCTTACGGCGGATACAATCGTCAGGGTATCTCAGAATATGAGATTCAGGTAAAAACAGCAGGCAGCAGTGAGTACCAGAAGGTAGCAGAAGGAACATGGGCATACGACACGCTTTGGAAGAAAGTAACATTTGAGCCGATTGGGAATGTGACGAATGTTCGTCTTGTCGGAAAGAGCGCACTTTCTGATAACTGGTGGGCAACGGCAGCGGAAATCCGTGTTACAAGTGAAGAAGAAGCGGTAATTGAAGAAATTCCGGTAGATAAGAGCGGACTTGAGGCAATCGTGACGAGTGCAAGACAGTACACAGAAGCAGATTTTGCAGAAGGAACATGGGAAGCATTCACAGAAAAACTTGCAATCGCAGAAGCAGTCCTTGCAGATGAAGAGGCAACTAACTATGATGTGAAACTTGCACTGGTAAATCTTACAGGTGCAATTGATGCAGGAAAAACATCAAAAGCGGATAAAACAGACCTTGCAGATCTCATCGAATATGCACAAAGTGCAAAGAATGCAGAAAACTATCAATACCTTGTACCAAAGGTAAAAGCGTTATTCGAAAAAGCGCTTGCAGATGCAGTTGCAGTGAATGAAAACGCAGCGGCAACACAGGCACAGGTAGACGCAGCATACGATGCACTGCTTTCGAAAGTACATTTATTAGATTTTACGGGAAATACAGGAAACTTAACTGTTCTTGTAGGTGATGCAGAAGGTAAAGTAGAAAAGATGTATACGAAAGAAAGCTGGGCGCCATTTGCCAAAGCGTTAGAAGACGCACAGGCAGTCCTTGCAGATGAAAATTCACTTCAGGCAGAGATAGATGCGGCACGTGATGCATTGCAGTCAGCAATGGATGCACTGGTAGAAAATCCAATCGACAAGAGCAAGTTGGAAAAACTTGTTGGAGACGCTTCTAAATATGAAGAAAACATTGGAAATTATGTACCGGAATCTACCGAAGAATTTACGGCAGCTCTGGCAGGAGCAAGAGAAGTTCTTGCGAGTGATGAAGTTGTGCAGGATGATATTGAAGCTGCATATAAAGTGCTTCTGAAAGCAATCTTTGGATTAAGGGAAGTACCGAATAAAGATAAGTTGCAAGGCTTGCTTGCAAAAGTAGAGGCAATGGACTTAAGTGTATACAGTGCAGAAACTGCAGGAGCAGTGAAAGCAGCATACGCGAAAGCAGCGGCAGTATTCGAAGATGAGAATGCAGATCAAAAAGAAGTAGATGCAGCAGTGAAGGCATTGGAAGATGCAATCAAAGCAGCAAATGCGGACAGTGGCAGTGTTAGTGCAGCAGATGATGATACAAAATCGGATGAAAAAGTTGCATCTAAAGATAAGAAGACGGATGACAAGAAAGCATCTACAGGCAGCACAAATACAAAGAACAATGTGAAAACAGGTGACAAAGCTCCGGTAATTGCAATAGTAGTTGTAATGCTTTTGGCAGCAGGAGCAATCCTTGTAGTTGCAATCCGTAAAATGAAAAAGAGATAATGTAATAATCTAATAGTGATAAAATACCGTGGGGCATGGAAATGCTCCGCGGTATTTTTGTATAAAACTAATTAAAATAAAAAATAATTGACAGAATATACATGCAACTTGTACAATGGTAATGTATATTAACTCAAAGGAGGGAAAATGAGTGGAAAAGATTAGCAACAAAAAACAAAAAGGCACGTTTAAGAGGATTTTGGCAGCAATTATGGTATGTACCATGATTCTTTCCAGCCAGGCGTTTGGCGTGTTTGCAGCACAGTCACAAGAAGACGCGAACTCCTCGTTACCAACGGTAAAAAGGTATGATGCATCGGAAGGAACATTTTCCGTGACGCGTAATTCACGTATTTTTTACGTGAGCAATGAAAAACCGCAAGGAGATATTGCAGAGGTATTGAAATTAACTGCAAGTGAGCTTGCGGCAAAAGACATCGGCAATTCCAGAGTACTTCAGATCGTATACGGAACTGAAGACCAGGTAAAAGCTGGCGATATTGTAATTGTCCTTGGCAATGTGGAGAATGGCGGTGCAGACGCTTCTCAGGCATATGAGATGGAGATTACAGAAGAGAACATATTTATTACTGCACAAGGTTATGTAGGAATCAAATATGCGATGAACACATTGATGCAAAATGGCGGTGAGATGACTTGCGGAACCGTAACAGATTATCCAGATGTGAAAGAGAGAAGTTTATTCTGGGATATTGGACGTAAATTCTTTGAAGTAGATACGATCAAAGCAATGATCAAAGATATGTCATGGAATAAGATGAACGTATTGTATCTTGATTTTTCCAATAATAAAGGATTCCGTTTTGCTTTGGATGATATGAATCTTACATGGGCAGACGGTGAACAAAATGACGATCTTTCCAAAATTGTATCTACATTGACACTAGATCAGGCAGATATGGATGAGATTCTTGCCGTAGCGAAACAATACGGAGTCACTGTAATTCCGACACTGAATTCACCGGGACATATGGACTGGATTTTGAAATATTATAATTCTTATAAAAAATCTGCAAGTACGATTAATTTGGAAAATGCAGAGGCAGCATCATTTGTAAAGGAATTGATTTATAAATATGCAGAATATTTCAAGAGCAGAGGATGTACTTATTTTAATATTTCTGCGGATGAGGCAACAGGATATGACACGAATTCAGAAGTTTATGTAGATTATGTAAATGAAATCGCAGCAGAATTAAAGGCAATGGATTATACCGTTCGTATGTTCAACGATGGAATCAAAGTTGGCGGCGGTACAAAAGTAGACAGCGACATTCAGGTTTTATACTGGGATCCGGGCAGCGCCAACGAAAATGTTCTGGAACTGTTAAGGAGCGGACATGATCTTGTGGCGTTCACATCTGACTACATGTATTATGCATATGGAAACCAGTGGTTCAAATGTTCCGCAAACAATATCTTTGATGGAACATGGGTAAATGAGACACATAACAGAAATGATGAAATTGCACAGAATAATAAGGGATGGAATCCTGGTAAATTTTCCAAGATGGGTGTAAAACAACAGATGTCCTTTATGGATGGAAAATTCTGTTACCCGACACAAGGCGAATTGGCTGGTAATTTGCTGGGGGCGTCTTATGCAATCTGGTGTGACAATGCCAATGATAGTGTAGGTGATACGGGCATTATCCGCGATACCTATTACCAGATCCGTACTACAGCAGAGCGTTCATGGAGAGTTAACACAGATTCTATTAAAGATCCTCTTCATGATGATGGCAGAGGATATGATGTGGAACAGGGCGTAAACGGAACCTATGCAGATTTTATGGCAAATCAGCTTTCCGTATCTAAGGCACCGGGAGGACATAATTCGGACGGAACTATTGATACGGCAAACGTTACGCTTCCGGCAGCAGGAGATATTGTTTGGGCAGATGAAAGTACGACGGATCCAGGTGATGAAGATGTGTCTGATTTAAGCGATGCAAAGCTTGCAGCGCTTGCAAATCCGGTTGTACAGAAATATACGTCAGATCCTTCGGCAAAAATCTGGAGAATGAGCGAAGGAGTTCGTTTCATCATTCCGGCAACGCAGGAGAACTTAGACAATGAAAGGTTAGCCGAAGTTGTAAAATTGATGGCGGCAGAATATGCGCAAAAAGAAATCCCATCAGAGAATCCGATTACGATGGCATATGCGCTGGAAGAAAACATTACTCCGACAGATATTGTGATTGATATTGAGAAAGACGAAAAGGTAGTGGCAGACTCTGACAGTGAAGAAGCATACAGAATTGAGATCGGAAAAGACGGTGTGCGTTTAGTTGCCGCATCTGAAAATGCAGTGATTTACGGACTTCGCACGATCCAGAATATGATGGTATCATATGAAGGGCTTGTATATGGCGTGATTGAAGACTATCCGGACGTAGACGAGAGACGTCTGCATGTGGATATCGCACGTAAATACATTACGAAAGACTGGATTATTCAGCATATCAGAGAATTATCATTCCTGAAATTAAATACCATTCAGCTGCATTTCTCTGAGAACTTAGGATTTAGAATCGAATGTGAGACAGATCCGGAGATTGTAGCAGAAGAACACCTTACAAAGGCAGAAATCAGAGAAATCATAGAAGAGGCAAGACTTTACGGAATCAAAGTGATTCCATCTTTGGACAGCCCAGGACATGTGGATCAGATTCTTGATGTTCATCCGGACTGGGGGCAGAGAGATAACTCTGGAAGGATTAGTGAAAGTGCACTGGATATTACAAACCCGGAGGCAGTCGCATACATGAAGAGTCTTTACAAAGAATATATGGAATTGTTCAACACAAGCGATACATTCCATATTGGTGCAGACGAGTACATTAACTTCCAGACTGCAAACTATACATACAATCAGGTACTTGGAAGCTATGCACAGGAGCAGGGTATCGGAAGCACATGGCTGGATGCATTTGCATATTATGTAAATGATATCGCAGAATTTGTACATGATAATGGATTCACGCCGCGTATCTGGAACGATGGTATATTCTATAAATCTACCACACAAAATGTAGTAATGCATGATTATATCGAAATCGATTACTGGACCAGATGGGATTATAACATGACAGAGCTTCAGACATTCATTGATAAAGGCTTTAAGAAGATTTACAACATCAATGCAAATTACTTCTATTATGTATTAAGAAACGATCAGAATGAGGCTTCTTTCGATTATCCAAATCAGGAAGAAAGAATTTTCAACCAGTGGCATCCAGGTGTGTACTGTGGCCGTGGCGGTGTTGATCAGATTGTAGATTACCGCGAAGATTTCGTAGCAGGGTCATCACTTGCAATCTGGTGTGACAATGCAAACGTTGCTACGGAAGATGAGATTAGTTTAGGAATCCGTAAGGAGCTTCGTGGAATGGCGACGAAGTCATGGAATGCAGATTCAAATACAAATCTGACATTGGATGAGTTCAGAGAATTATACGGAAAGCTTGGTGATGTAGCAGGATTTGAAAAAGGAAGTACCTTACCGGAAGTAGGAGAGATTCAGTCTTCAGATTCTATGGGAAGTGTAACGCTTCGCTATGTGACAGATACAGGTAAAGTTTTGAAAAAGGATGTCGTAAAATACGGAATGCTGGATGCTGACTATGAATTTGCAGCAGAAGAATTTTACGGATATAAAGTGATCTCCGAGTCTGCTGTAAGCGGTACTTACAAAAAAGAAGGAGAGACGATTACATTCTTATACCAGTTAGATACGGATAAGAGTGCACTGGAAGGTGCATTGTATCCAGCGCTTGATGAAGTTTATTACATTGCAGAGACATTCGAAGAGTATAAAGAAGCATGCGCAGCAGCAGAAGCTGTGTTTGAAAATGAGATGGCAGAACAGATCGAGATCGATGCTGCTTATGAAGCACTGGCAGGGGCGAAAGCAAAAGTGGTAAGACTGGAACGGTTTGCACTTTACATTGAAACCACTTATCCGATAGCATCTGATGGATATGTAGAAGGTTACGATGCATATCAGGCGGCAATCGAAGCAGGTAAGGAAGTACTCAAAGATGCAGACACAACAGCAGCACAATGGCTTGCAGCATTAGAGACAATCCGTACTGCAAAATCCGGTCTTATAAAAGCAGAAGAGGTTGAGATTGAAGTAGAAGCAACAGTTGGCTATTATCAGAATTATAGCTATGCTAAGATGCTTGACGGTGACTTTAATACAAAATGCTGGTTTGAGACCGATCAGACTGCAGGAGATGAAGTGGTATTTAAATTCTCCGAACCAGTGGATATGTCTTCTATAAGAATCGTTCATCCAGATGACGTAGCCGGTAAGGATGTTATCCACGGTGCAGATATAGAGACTGCTTTAAATGAAGGAGAATGGACGAAACGCGGAGAACTTACGGGCGAGATTGATACAACAATCGAATTCGATAAGACAAGAGTACAGTATGTAAGGATTTTACTTACTAAGACAGTTAAATATTGGTATCAGGTATCAGAGGTTGTATTTGAATATGAGCTTGTACCGGCAGACACAAGTCTGGCAGAAATGATCGCATCGGCAGAAGATATCGATATCACCGGAAAGACACCGGAAAGTGTTGCTGATATGGTGGATGCATTGATCGCAGCTCAAAAAGCATATGTATCAGGAAAAGAAGATACTTCGGCAGAAAAAGAAGCGTTGCAGGAAGCAATTGCCGGACTGACAGGAGGCGGCGAGCCGACAGTAACGGATAAAGCCGATCTTATAGCATTAATTGAATATGCGGAAACGCAAAAGGAAAATGAAGCATATACACATGTGGTATTAGCTGTAAGACAAGCATTTGAAGCAGCGCTTACAAAGGCAATCGAGGTAAATGAAAAAGCGACGGCTACGCAGGATGAAGTAGATGAGGCGTATGATAAACTTCTTGCGAAAGTACATCTTTTAAGCTTTATTGGCGGAGATACCACAGAGCTTCAGACACTTTACGATACATTAAAGGGACTGGATACCAGAGTTTATACCGAGGAAAGCGTAAAAATATTTGAAAAAGCGTTGCAGGACGCCAAAGAAGTACTTGAACGTGGCGAGAATGCATTAAAAGGAGATATCGAAGATGCGTTTACAGCATTGGATGCGGCATGGAAAGGATTAGAACGTCTTCCGTTTGATAAGACAAAATTGGCAGCATTGATACAAGAGGCGAACGGATATGTGGCAAATAAGGACAAATATTTGTCTGTAACAGACCTTGAATCCGCACTCGCAGGTGCACAAGATGTATATGCAAGAGATGATGTAACGCAGGATGATATTAATACTGCATACAGCGTATTGCTTCAGGCGATTTTCGGATTAAGAGAGATTCCGAATAAGAATGTATTGGAAGGTCTGATTGCAAGCGTTCAGGCAATGGATCTTAGCGATTACACAGCAGATACCGTAAGAGCGGTAAAAGCGGCGCTTGCTTATGCGAATGAAGTACTTGAAGATGAAGGTGCAGACCAGAAAAAGGTTGACAAGGCAGTAACAGCATTAGAGGATGCGGTAGAGGCACTTAAGAAAGATACACAGGAAGATCATGTTGTTGATACAAAAGGCGATGGCAAAGAAGATACATCTTCAGAAAGCGGAACAAAGAAGAGGGCATCTACAGATAAAAACATGAAAAGGACAGCATCTACAGGAAGCACGGCAAAAGCTGCAAAGACTGGAGATGAGATGCCGTTTGTGCTTTGGGGAATGATGCTTGCAGCAGCATGTGCAGGAGTTATCGCGTCTGTAAAAAAGAAATATTAAAGAAATACTTCCCTTTCGTCTCATAAAGACAAAATCTATTTGACAGAATATATATGGAGTTATACAATAAAAGAGGGCATAATTTCTGGAAAAGGAGGGAAAAAATGGGAAAAATTTTTAACAGAAAAAGAATTC
>OFFD01001714.1_pt1 | contig 12302 bp, 6 predicted proteins | sample 1521291 | NCBI WGS metagenome assembly OFFD01 (sample SAMEA3504103, study PRJEB24116) | mouse gut metagenome | biome: mouse gut; feature: mouse-associated habitat; material: faeces | place: Denmark | collected 2011 | reverse complement strand
AAGTTCCATGAATATCTCTTTTTTAATCAATATGCAAAGATACGGATAAGAAGTCAGTTTCCATCAAAACAAAAACAGCTTTTAAGAAAGCTACCTAAAATCATGACATGCCCGTCAATCGAATAGGAGAAAATTAAAGTCGTTTTCTCCCACTTTAATTTTGGGGAAGTAAAGATATTGAGCACGTCCTTGACAAAATCACCGTTTTCTTTTGACAAATACATTTTTATGCCAAAGATATAATATAAAATTGTAATTGATATGTAACGGTAATCTGAAAGTTATTGTTTAAATTTGCAACGTTTTTTAATAGTTTAATCATATTAATTAAAATCTCATGGCAAAAAGAATGCGATTCATTCTTTCCACAATTATGGTGATAGTCGCAATGACAGCTAAGGCTCAGGTGACTACCTCCTCATTAAGTGGAAAGGTAACAGACCCAGACAAAGAAGCCATTATCGGTGCAACAGTTCAGGCTATACACGAGCCTTCCGGGACACGATATGGCGCAATTACAAACATTGATGGTCGTTATACCATTCAAGGTATGCGGGCAGGCGGGCCTTACAGTGTGGAAGTCTCTTACATCGGCTACCAAACAATGATGTACAAGGATGTGACTCTTCAATTAGGTGAAGTCTACAATTTGAATGTACAGATGAAAGAATCATCAGAGCTTCTTGAGGAAGTAGTTGTTACAGCTCAAAAGACTAAATTTGCTTCCGAAAAGACCGGAGCAACAACCAACATTTCCAATACACAGATTGCCAGCATGCCTTCTGTAAGCCGTAGCATTACCGACTATTCTCGTTTGTCTGCTTACGGTGGTAATGGGATGTCGTTTGCCGGATCTGACGGTCGTACAGCCAACTTCACAATCGACGGTGCCAACTTCAACAACAACTTCGGTTTGAGTTCCAACCTGCCTGGTGGCGGTAATCCGGTCTCTATAGAGGCGATTGACGAAATTCAGATTGTCATATCTCCGTTTGATGTACGCCAGACCAACTTCATCGGTGGCGGTATCAATGCCATTACCAAATCAGGTACCAATACTTACAAAGGTACAGCTTATATTTATCACCAGAATGAAAACATGCGCGGTGATGCCATTGATCGTGAAACAATCTTAGGTGCTCGCGAGAAAGACCAGTCAACTACATATGGTTTTACTATTGGCGGTCCGATAATCAAGAATAAGCTCTTCTTCTTTGCAAACGGCGAGCTGCAGAATACTCCTGCAATTGCCAATCGCTGGCGTGCTTCCGAAGACGGTGTGGCCAATGCAGATGCATACATCTCACGTGCAACCGTTGCCGATCTTCAGAATGTGTCCGATATAGCGAAAGAAAGATATGGCTATGACACCGGTTCATTCAGCAGCTTCCCGTCTGACAATAAGAACACTAAATTATTGGCACGTATAGACTGGAACATCAACAACAACCATCGCTTGGCTTTGCGTTATAACTATACCAAGAATACCGTATGGAATGCCCCTAACGCTTCCTCTATGGACGGTGGTACTCGTATGTCGGGTAGTCGTACTTCACAGTATGCCATGTCGTATGCCAACTCCATGTATTCCTTGGATAACTTGGTACATTCATTGTCTTTCGACCTTAACAGCCGCTTCTCTGCTACCTTGTCCAACCAGTTTTTGGCAACATTCTCCAAGTTGGATGACGTACGTGGTACTAATTCCAGTATTTTCCCATTTGTCGATATTTTGAAAGACAATCAAAACTACATCTCTTTTGGTGAAGAACTTTTCACTTACAATAACGCAGTCCACAACACAGTGTGGAATATAAAAGATGACGTAACTTACTATACCGGCAATCATAAAATCATGGTTGGCTTGAACTATGAGCATCAAATGGCCGACAACCAGTATCTCCGTAACGGTACAGGATATTATCGCTATACCAGCCTGGATGACTTTGTTCAAGGAGCTGCTCCGGAAATTGTATGTTTGACTTATGGCTATAACGGTGAAAACGAACCTGCATCACGTGTTCAGTACAATAAATTGGGCTTCTACTTGCAAGACGAATGGAACGTACGTTCCGATTTCAAGGTTACAGCCGGTCTGCGCTTCGACGGACTCTTCTTTGATAATGGTGACTTGATGACCAACAATGCTATTCTTGACCTTGACTACAACGGTCGTCATATCGATACCGGCAAATGGCCCGGAAACTCATTGACAGTATCTCCTCGTATAGGTTTCAGTTGGGATATACTTGGCAACAATACTTTGAAGCTGCGTGGTGGTAGCGGTTTGTTCTCCGGACGTCTGCCTTTGGTATTCTTTACCAATATGCCTACCAATGGCGGTATGATTCAATATCAGGCGCAAGTCAATGCCAAGAATGCAAAAGACAAAGGTTTCACTATGGATGAATTCAAAGGTGGAATCCTTTCTACAGAAGCTCTGAAACAAAAGCTTTATGATTTGGGTTATCCTCAGACAATCAAACCGGAAGACGGTACAGTTCCTTCAAGCATTTGCGGCGTCGATCCCGACTTTAAAATGCCACAGGTCTGGAAGTCTTCAATTGCCGTGGATTATACAGTACCCGTATCATTCCCATTGAACGTGACGGTAGAAGGAATCTATAACAAGACACTTAATGCCGCCATGTTGAAAGACTGGAGCCAGAAAGATATAAACGGCTTTACACGCTTCAATGGTGCTGATAACCGTCCTGTATTCCCGTCTGACGCTACTTATACGGACGAGGCGGGCAAGAGTCTGCCCAGTGCTTACATGCTTAAGAATACAAGCCGCGGTTACGGATGGTCGACCAGCGTTACCGTGAACGCAGCGCCTGCCAAATGGATCAATTTGATGGCTGCTTATACGCATACAGTATCTAAGGAGGTGACTTCACTTCCGGGTTCCAATGCTTCTTCAGTACTCAACTACCTTTCTACATACGAAGGTGTCAACAACTTCCGTTTGCACAATGGCCTAAACGTTACTCCCGACCGTTTCATTGCAAGTGCCACTATCAACGACAAGAGCGGCAACCACTTTAGTTTGATTTACGAGACTTGGCGTGGCGGTTACAATTACTCTTACATGCTTGCCAACGACATGAACGGTGACGGTTACAACTACGATGCCATTTATATCCCTACAGACAAGCAGGTTGCCGATGGTTCATTCCGTTTCGTCAGCGAGGATGACAAGACACGCTTCATGGATTATGTACACAACGACTCATACCTTAAGAATAATCAGGGTAAATATGCTGAGCCCAACAGTCTTTATTCTCCTTGGGTACACCGTGTAGATTTCTCTTATAAGCACGATTTCAACTTGAATGTATGTGGTGCCAAGCACAAATTGCAGCTGAGCTTTGATATGAAGAACGTGCTTAATTTCTTCAATTCAAGCTGGGGAGTAAGTAAGCATTTGAATCCTGCTATCGGTAACGAAGCCCGTATCTTGAAGTATGAAGGTGTAGACGCTGAAGGTTTTGCTACATTCTCAACTCCGGAGTCTATAAATGGCAACACCAAGACTTGGACTCTCAACCATGCTATTGGTCAGTGCTGGTATGCTTCTATCGGTATTAAGTATTGCTTTAACTGATTATCAATTTAAATATAATCGAAGAATATGAAAAAATATCTATTTATAGTACTTGCTGCTGTGATTTCCCTTTTCTCAAGCTGTGCTGAAGATGATGCAGCAATAGGCTTGTCAGGATTGAAGGTTTCACAGTCGTACGTTGCGCTGCCGGTTGAAGGAGGTAGCACTGACATTACAATTGAATCGAAGTCCGAATGGATTATCACAGGTAACGACAAGGCCGATTGGCTTACCATCTCTACAACTCAAGGTCCTCAAGGCGAAAGCAAAATCACATTCTCTGCTGATGAAGCTGTGGATGGCCGTTCAGTGGAACTGAAGCTGAGCAGCGCCAATGAAACTCAGAACTTGACTATCATGCAAGGCTTGCCAGTCATTTCGGAAGCTACTTGTGCCGAGGTAATAGCCGGTCCCGACAAGAAGACTTATAAAGTGACCGGTGTTGTTTCAAATATTTCCAACACCGTTTACGGCAACTGGGACATTGTGGATGCCACCGGTAAGGTTTACGTCTATGGAACTTTGGACGCCAAAGGCAATACGAAGAATTTTGCCAGCCTGGGTCTGGAAGAAGGCGATGAGGTAACAATACAAGGTCCCAAAACCACCTACGGTACTACAGTTGAGCTTGTTGATGTTACTGTGCTCAAGATTAACAAATCGCTCATCAAGGTCGACTCTGTCTACAATGATGTACTTCCGGTTGAGGGTGGTATCTTTGAGGCATACATCATAACCAAAGGCAACGGCGTTTCTGTAGAAATTCCTGAGGATGCCAAAGAATGGTTGTCTATTGTCTCTATCGACCAGAAAGGAACAGATGCTTGCGTGAAGTTCCAGGCTGCCCGAAACGAAGGTGGTGACCGTTCAACCAGCATTACATTCCGCACTACTGACGGTAAAAAAGATTACACAAGCAAGACTGAACTCTCACAGCAGGGCGCCATCGTTGAAGCTACTGTTGCTGAATTCATTGCCGCCGAGGTTGGTGCTACACAATACCGCATTAGTGGTGTAGTGACCAAGATTGCTAATACCCAATATGGCAATATCTACATCAAGGATTTCTCGGGTGATGTATATATCTATGGCATCAAAGATTTTGCTGATTCTAATATCAAGGAAGGTGACATTGTAACTCTCGTTGGTCCACGTGCCGAATACAAAGGTACTCCGCAGATGACCAATGCCGTTGCAGAGGACGTGAAGAGTGTAAAAACAGTTACTGTTGCTGATTTCCTTGCAGCAGAGGAAAGCCCTTCACAATATTACCAGTTGACCGGTACTGTATCAAATATCGCAAGTACCCTTTATGGTAATTTTGATATTACAGATGAAAGCGGCAAGGTATATGTTTATGGTCTTCTTACAGGCTGGAAAGGCGCAAGCAAACAGTTCGAATCACTGGGTATTGTTGAAGGTGATAAGATTACTATATGCGGTGTTCGTACCAGCTACAAAGATTCCGATCAAGTGGGAAGCGCATTCTTCATTTCTAAAGTGACTGAATAAAGAATTTTTTATAATAAAGTAAAATCCGCACTGCCATCACAGTATATGTAGATGACATTGCGGATTTCTTTTTCAATTTTATATATGATATGAATAAAAGATATTACAATTTGATTTTAGCGATTTGCCTGTTGCTGCCATTGTTCTGTGGATGTAGCTCAGATGATTCTTCAGAAATGAATGAACATCCCACTATCAATGACATTCAATTCACTGAACAAGGTTCCAAGCGTGAAGTACTATATGCTATTGATGGTAGCAAAGGCTTGACATTGGATGAATCAATCCGTTCGCAAATCAGTATTGCAGCCAATAAGACTATTTCCGGTGACGGATTCACCTTTTCAGAAGAATTTGATACTGATAATCTATCGTCACTTCCCGATTACTCCACCGTAAAGCAATGGAGTGACAAGGCTGTGGCCAAAGCAAAAACTTCTTATTGGGTACGCTATCAGCTTCCTTCACAAGTTGCCATGTTCAAACTTCGCATCGCATACGTTGATGGGATAAATGTAGGAGTGGAGCATAATGCAGCCCAAAAAATTGTGATAGAAAACAAAAATGCGAATGTATCCGCCCAAGGACAAAATTACGTGACAGAATACGAAATGCCACATCTGATGGAGGGCAATACCTACGTGGAGCATGAAGTTACGGCCGGTGGCAACAAGGTGCTTAACTATGCAATGGAATGGAACGACCACATGAAACATTCTCGCTGGGTGGCCTATAGCTACGATGCCATTACGGGGGTGAAAAATGTAACCAGAAGTGATGACGCCTGGGCAGTAGACCCATTGCTGCCGGAGAGTATGAGGGTTGACAATAGCTGGCATACCAATGACGGATTCGACCGAGGACACCTCTGTGCTTCCGATGACCGTTCTTTTTCTACAGAAGCCAATAAGCAGACTTTCTACTTCAGCAACATGAGTCCACAACTCAACTCATTCAATGGCGGTTACTGGGTTACCTTCGAGCAGTTACTCAATTCATGGGTGCGCAAGGACAATGCCTTTGGAAGTGTGTACGATAAAATCTATGTGGCAAAAGGTGGAACGCTCGACAAGCTATTGATAGATTATAAGGGAACCAAGGCAGGAGGAGATGGAGTGATGCCCGCTACTGACTCAAAGGGTTTCACATCAAAAGGATTGCCTGTTCCACAATATTACTTCATTGCCGTATTGGCTCATCGTGCCAATCAGCCCGTTGACATAGCTACATCCTATCAGACCATAGGTTTTTGGGTGGAACATCGTGATGACTACGGCTATACTTTTGAACATCCGCTGAATAGGGATGACACCAAAGCAAATGCCATCAGCATTGATGAACTTGAAAGCAAGACTGGCATAGACTTCTTCTGCAATCTTCCCGATTATATTGAGGATGAAGTGGAGAGTAGCTATAATCTCACCGATTGGGCCTGGTAGTATCATGTGCTACGAATGAATATTCGTGAATCTGAACATGAATAATGGTATATTACACACTCCCTGAGTGACGAGTAGATAATAAGAAGAGAGAGGGAGGTTTGCCTTATGGCTGACCTCCCTCTCTCCTATTTGTTCTTTGAAATACTCAAATCAGTCATTCATCAACTTTCTATAACGTACACGGGTGGGTTCTTCTTTCCCAAGGCGCTTCTGTTTATTTTCCTCATATTCTGAATAAGAACCTTCAAAGAAGAACACATTGGAATCTCCTTCGAAAGCGAGGATGTGCGTACAGATACGGTCGAGGAACCAACGGTCGTGGCTGATAACCACGGCACATCCGGCAAAGTCCTCCAAACCTTCTTCGAGGGCGCGGAGCGTGTTCACGTCGATGTCGTTGGTAGGCTCGTCCAGCAGAAGCACATTACCCTCTTCCTTCAGGCAGAGCGCCAGGTGCAGGCGGTTGCGTTCACCACCGGAAAGCACTCCGCAGAGCTTTTCCTGGTCGGCACCGGAGAAGTTGAAACGGGACAGATAGGCGCGCGCATTGATGTCGCGTCCACCCATGCGAATCAGGTCGTTTCCACCGGAAATGACTTGATATACACTCTTGTTAGGGTCGATGTCCTTATGCTGCTGGTCCACGTAGGCCACCTTTACGGTTTCCCCTACCTCGAACTCGCCCTTGTCTGCCTTTTCCAGTCCCATGATAAGGCGGAAAAGCGTGGTCTTACCGGCACCGTTGGGGCCGATGATACCCACGATGCCGTTGGGTGGAAGCATGAAGTTGAGGTCGTCGAACAGCAGTTTGTCGCCGAACGCCTTTGCCACCTGCTTGGCTTCAATCACCTTGTTGCCCAGACGGGGGCCGTTCGGGATAAAGATTTCCAGCTTCTCTTCCTTCTCTTTCACGTCCTCGTTCAGTAATTTGTCGTAGGAGTTCAGACGGGCTTTCCCCTTTGCCTGACGAGCTTTGGGAGCCATACGTACCCATTCCAGCTCGCGTTCCAGTGTCTTGCGGCGCTTGCTGGCTGTCTTTTCTTCCTGCTCCATGCGCTTAGTTTTCTGTTCCAGCCAACTGGAGTAGTTCCCCTTCCAGGGGATGCCCTCGCCACGGTCCAGTTCAAGAATCCAGCCTGCCACATGGTCAAGGAAATAACGGTCGTGCGTCACGGCAATCACCGTACCCTCGTACTGCTGCAAGTGTTGTTCCAGCCAGTCGATAGATTCGGCATCAAGGTGGTTAGTGGGCTCGTCGAGGAGAAGCACATCGGGCTTCTGCAACAATAGGCGGCAAAGGGCCACACGGCGGCGCTCACCACCGGAAAGATGTTCTACGGACTGGTCTTCGGGCGGACAACGGAGGGCATCCATGGCACGCTCCAGCTTGCTGTCGAGGTTCCAGGCATCGGTCGCGTCGATGATGTCCTGCAATTCGGCCTGACGGGAGAAGAGCTTGTCCATCTTGTCCTGGTCCTCATAATATTCGGGCAAGCCGAACTTCTGGTTGATTTCCTCGTATTCTGCCAGCGCGTCCACAATGGGCTGCACGCCTTCCATTACAATTTCCTTCACGGTCTTGGTGGGGTCGAGGTACGGTTCCTGAGCCAGATATCCCACAGAATATCCCGGCGAGAACACCACTTCGCCCTGATAGGACTTATCCAATCCGGCGATAATCTTCAGCAGGGTCGATTTACCCGAACCGTTCAGACCGATGATACCGATTTTTGCCCCGTAGAAGAACGAGAGGTAAATGTTCTTCAGTACCTGCTTGTTGTTCTGCTGAATGGTTTTATTCAGCCCAACCATAGAAAAGATAATCTTTTTATCGTCTACTGTTGCCATGTATTTAATGATTAATGTTCAGTGATAATGATTAATATCAAGGATTAATGGGGACAAAGATAAGAAAAAAGATGATATTATTTTGCAATTTTCAAAAAAGTATCTATCTTTGCATCCGCTTAACAGCAATGAAGGATTGAATCGCTAGCTCAGCAGGTAGAGCACAACACTTTTAATGTTGGGGTCTTGGGTTCGAGCCCCAAGCGGTTCACATAGAAACAAAGTCAGAAGGCGACAAAAAGAAAAAAGTCCTACAATATCAATGTATTGTGGGACTTTTTTTATGTTTCCATCTTACCTGAAAGTCCCAAAAGGGTACGAAAAGAAAAGTTGGACATCCAAACAGTGGTACAATTGGTACAGTGGGTACAGCGCCTCTTCTGCTTCACACACATGTGCTTATGTACATTACTTCATAACGCGTACATTATTTATATACATGCGTGTGTGAGATAGAAGAGACGCTGTACCACTGTACCAACTGTACCCATCAACCTCACCTTTACGCCGCTCAAGTTCACCTTTACGCGGCTAAACCTCACCTTTATTCACGTCATTTCACCTCTTCCAGATAAAGCACACGGCTTGAATAGTCGGTCTGTTTGTGGTAGTCCACCTTATGTGTGTAAGGAATCTCCAACCCGTTTGCCATCAGATAGGCACCGCTGAAAGTCTTTCCTTCATAGTTCAAGGGAACATTATCTATACGGTTCAGTTCATGCACCCGGTATTGCTTGTCGGCACAGAGCCCTGCCATCTTCACACGCGGCAGGTGCTGGTTACAGAAATGTTCCGTCTTCCACCAATAGAAGACTGCCTTGTCCTTCTCCGGAGCCACGTACATCAGAGAAGCCACACCTTGCTTGTCATAAGGAGAGAGCAGGCGGTAAATGTCTCCCAACTGTACTACGGGACGGATGGTCTTGTACTCGGCAATGGCATTCTTGCAAAGAGCCTTTTCTTCTTCCGTCATATTTTTGGGCTGGATTTCCATACCCAAACGACCACTCATGGCAACGTCTATCCGATATTTCAGAGGAATGGTGCGGAACGTCTGATGATTGGGGGCAGCACTGATATGCGATGCCATAGCGATGGCGGGGAAGAAATAGGAAGTTCCCCACTGCATATAGACACGCTGAAGGGCATCAGTATTGTCACTCACCCAGAATTCATCAAAGTAAGGCAGCACTCCGTAGTTGGCACGACCGCCGCCACTGGCACATGCCTGGATGGTAAGGTCGGGATATTTGGCACGGATGCGCTGACAGATTTTCTCGAAGCCGCGGTGGAATTCGATGTACATGTGGCTCTGATTATCCTTCGTCAGATATTGCGAACCGTGGTTCTGGACAGACATATTGGCGTCCCACTTGATGTAATCTATTTCAGGATAAGAGGTCATCAGGTTGTCTACCACACCGAAAACGAAGTCCTGCACGGCAGGATTGGCAAGGTCAAGCACTACCTGCGTGCCGCCGCGTCCCAACACAACGTCACGTTCGGAAGCTTTAAGTACCCAGTCGGGATGCTTCTCGTAGAGTTCGCTGGTAGTGTTCGCCATCTCCGGCTCAATCCAGATGCCAAACTTAACGCCATGTTTCTTGGCATCACTCAGCAAGCCTTCAATACCGTTCGGAAGCTTGTTCTTGTCCACCACCCAGTCGCCGAGTGATGAGCTGTCGTTCTTACGGGGATACTTGTCGCCAAACCAGCCATCATCCATCACAAAGAGTTCGCCTCCCATCAAGGCTATGTCTGCCATCATCTGCTCCATATCCTTCTGATTAATGTCGAAGTAAACACCTTCCCAACTGTTCAGCAGTATCTTGCGGGGCTTGTCTCCATTGGCCAGTTTATGTTTCCGTCCCCATTTATGGAAATTACGGCTTGCGCCGCCCAATCCCTCTTCCGAGTAAGTGAGCGCCAACGGGGGAGTACGGAATACCTCGCCTTTTTTCAGCCTGAAGGAAGCACCTTCCTCATCCATACCGGCAAAGAAGTGGTGATAATCGCCGTCATCCGTATTGATTTTCAGCCTATAGTCACCGGTATAGCAAAGGGCTGCGCCGATAGTACGCCCTGTGTTTTCCTGTGGTTTCCCGTCCAGCGAAAACATTACTTCGGCATGAGCAGTATGCGAATTGCGTACGCCATCGATATTCTTTATCAGCCTGATGCCGGGTTTTAAAGGTTCCTGAAGCAACCTTGCCTCGTTGCCCCACCCACCGTAGAGGCTGGAAAGCCACACATCGCCTCTGCGGAGAGGAAGATAAGACGAAGCAAATTGAAGGAGCGTTACCGGAGTCTTCTCCGAATGGCTGAATTCAGTCCAGGTTTCAATCACATCCACATCGCGATATGCCTTGTAGCAGAGATTGACGTAGAAGGGATAAACACAATCCTTCAGTTTCACAAGGGTGAGCATAGCATCCGGCTCTTGCCTCACTTCCACATCCTGCACATAAAGCCGGGTGGCTATCGCCCCATCGGCATGTCTGACACGGAGAGCGGATTCACCGGGCCATCCTATTCCATAAGAAGGATAAGCAACATGATGGCACGTACCTGCCACATTCATCTGCCGCAAATCATCCTCCGATAATCCGGTTCCGTAGTAGAGATACCTTAGTTCGCCTCCTACCGGAGCATCAAGTACCAATGCGAAGGAAGGGGTGGACACAACAATCTGCCCGGCGGCAGCGGGCAGTGCAGCCAACAACAGTCCTGCCAGACAGAGCCACAAAATATTTTTCAAATTTTCCATACCAATAATCTATAAACCAATTCATATCAATCAAGTCCCGAACAATGCGGCTCCCTGCCGTCACATTCAGGGAAGCATCATCGCAAAGTGTCGAATATCGCCTCGGCTATCTTTCGCATGCCCCGGTCGTCGGGGTGGGCAATAATAAACTCCTTGGTCACGGTATAAGGCTTTCCTTCCACATCATGGAGGGTATCGCCCACCTTGGGACGCGAATCATACAGACGGTCTATCCAGTCAATCGGAATAAAGGAAATACCGTGGGTACGGGCGGCATGAATAATGGCACGCTCCTTCTCGGCATCTTCCCAAAAGCAACCGGTGATGACCACCCTGCCCGCTTTCTGTTTGCAATATTCCACCAGGCGGAGAATGCCCTGACGGAACGCCTGCTTATCCTGCACATTCTCACCCAGACGAATCACGACAAGGTCTTTGCCGCGAACAGCCGAACCTATCAATGAATCAATATCGCACGCCAGATTGCGTTCCCAGTAAGCGATGTTGAGCGGGGTAACCACCGTGCCGGGATGTTCTGCGCAGAGCAGCTTCTGCAACTGGTGGCAATAGTCGTTCTCTTCCTTCGAAGCTGCCATGCCCCACTCCGAGAACCATTCGATATCAGCCTTATATTCATGCCGTGTAATGGAATTTCCCAGGCAAAGCACTTTGAGGGAAGCGCCGCCCGGTTTAGACTTCTTATTGTTTCCTCCCGAAGCGGGAAGACAGATTACGGCCATGATACAGGCCAGTAACAAATGTTTCATACTCTTGCTTGATAAAAATTAAAATTCATTCACCGTCTCTTTACCGTCCAGCCAGGCAGCCATGTTCAGCACCAGCAAGTTCCAGTTCTGGAAGCCCTTGTTGAGGATGGGCTCGCCGTTGTCGGGCATGTAATATTCGTGCAGCGCACCAAAACGCTCATAGTCGCGTCCCAGCAGCAACACGGTCTTCTCCGCCAACTCCCGGGCATCTTCCGTATAGCCGTAGCGGAGCAGTCCCCGGAAAACAAAGTAATTGACGCATATCCATACCGGTCCTTGCCAGGAAGAAGGATTGCCGCTGGCACGCACGTCGTACATTTTCTCCAATGGAGAAAGGGAACGCACACCTGCCGCCGCAT
>OFFD01001700.1_pt1 | contig 12406 bp, 9 predicted proteins | sample 1521291 | NCBI WGS metagenome assembly OFFD01 (sample SAMEA3504103, study PRJEB24116) | mouse gut metagenome | biome: mouse gut; feature: mouse-associated habitat; material: faeces | place: Denmark | collected 2011 | reverse complement strand
CGGCTGCACCGGGGTGCAGCCCTACAATATGCTCGTAACCAATAAGTTTGAATGGCTGAATAGTTACTACATAAATTCATTATGTTAAATAATATTAATCTCCCGACACGTGTATTTTTATACATCCACTGCATAACACGCTGAAATCGCCCGAGATACTACTGTTCATGCGGGGTGAGCGACACCGCGACACGCCTCGGAGCACAAAAAAAATGTATAAAATCATTTTGTCAATTCAAAAATTATTACTTCTTTTGCATGTGTGTTTTTCATAGTATTAGATTAAGATAAAGGTTTAAAGGAAAAGAGTCGTTGTGAAACGACTCTTTTTTATTGTATTTATACCCCTAAGCAAAGATAAAAAATAACACAACGAGGGCGAGACGCCCTCGCTTCTTACACCATATACTTGCCGAGGAACGGTATACGGCGCAGCAGCCACGACACTGCGATGCCGCCGCCCAATCCCACGGCGAATGATACCGGCATCGACGATTCCGGGGCATATCTCCGAAGCAGGATTCCGCAAAGCAGCCAGTGGGAAAGATATATGCCATAGGAATACCGCGCGATGAAATTGACGACCTTGTCGGCCACACTTCCGAGCGTCTTCACCCTCACAAGCAGCGAGAAATAGAGTATGGCCGTCACTACCGTAGGAAACGACACCCCGGAAAACCTTATGCATATTCTTTGGAAATCGAAGCTGAACGGTATCTGCGACAACAGATACGGCACCACGATGCCTGCGAGAATCATCAGCGAGTAGAGTATTATGAGCTTGCGCGTCCTGACACGGCGGCGCGCCCTCGACGCTTCGGCATCGTCACCGGCCGTCGGGAGCACATACGACGGAAGCAGCGGCTGCCGGTAGCGGTAACGCGTGAGGTAGTATCCCGCGATGGCATACGGCACAGCATTGAAGAAAAGGACAAAAGGCGTGGACATAGGGTCAATACCGCTGAGCGGTTCGACAAACGGTATCAGCCCGCTTATCAGCCACAATATGAGCACGTAGTGAAAATGGCGCCGCGAAGCGGTAGCTATCCACGGCGACAGCAACGGCATGACGAGATAAAGTGCCATGATAGCCGGGACAAACCATTTCTGCAAAAAATTGCCGCTGAGCCAGTACCAGCGTATCTGCATCGCAAGTGTATATTCATTAATCATGCCGAGCCAGTAGTAGCACAGCGCATATATTATCACCCAGAAAGCAAACGGTACCATTACCCTCACAACCCTGTGCCTGATAAAGTCGGAGTACGAACCCGTGACCGGGAAAAGCAGCGCGCCCGACACCATGAAAAACAGCACGGCGTCGGGGTTGATGAGCAGCCTCATGAAATAATTGGTGTGGGGGTCGAGATCGCGGGCAAGCGTATGGTCGAGCACCACCATGACGATAGCCACGGCGCGAATAAGATTGAGTGAGAAAAGCTGCTTATGGGTGCCCCGGTCGTTGCGGGCTATTGATTTCATAATTTATGAGATTACAGTTTAATATTGTATTCCTCTAATCATAGTTTGCGAGCGAGGCGCGCAGCGATGTCGTCACAATGGCACGAAGTTCGGCGGGACGCACTACGGTGACCGACGGACCGTACGACAGCAGTTCCTGCACGAAGTCGTCCGAAATCTTGATGCGGTAGGTGAAGAGCGAGTAGCCGTCCGACACGGTCTCCTGCTGCGACCGGTGAAGCGGCAGCGCGCGGAAATACTTTGCCTGACGGGCGTCGACGCGCAGTATCACCTCCTTTACCTCACCCTGATTGAACACTATGCCGTAGCTGTCGCGGAAATAAGCCGACGCGTCGAAATAGCCGGGTATGGTGTAGCTGTCGTCGGTGACACGCATCGACACTATGCGGTCGAGCGCGTAGGTCTTGATCTTATCCTCGGCGGTATTCAGCCCGGTGACATACCACCGCTGGCGGAATATCTTGAGGAAATAGGGGTGTAGCACGATGTCGCGGTGGGGCGTGCGGCGCGTGTAGGGCTGATAGTCCATCACCACCGTACGGTGCTCCCTGAGGGCGCTGACCAACGGCGGAAGATACTCGCGCGCCGACGGCACCTCCTCGAGGAATATCTTGTCGGACACGTCGCGCGAGTCGCTCAGCAGGTTGGTCATCGCCGCCGAGTTGAGCAGCCAGTCGGTGATGCCCTCGGCGGCGGGATTGTCATCGCCTATGGAGTAGGTGTTGTCGGCGGGATTGAACGCGATGGTGATGTTGAAAAGCTCCTCGATGGCGGCGCGGTAGTTGTAGAACGTGCGGCGCGGCAACGGGGCCCCATCCGAATATATCGACCGTTTCCAGGCCTCGTCGAGCTGCCGGCGCGTTATCGTGCCGTAGCGGCGTATCGTGTCGACGAGCCATATATAGCGTGACAGCAGGTTGCGGGCCATCAGAGTACAGTGAAACTCGGCACGAGTGCCTCGACCTTGACCGGTTTCTTCACCGACGGGAATTTAAGCGTCACCGGCTTGTCGGAGAATATGACGGCCACTTTGTTGTCAGACTCGGGGTCGCGTTTGGTCACTACGAGTATGTCGGCGCCGTTGTGGCCGCGCATCGTGGTGAACGAAGCCTCGCCGCGCCACATCGCCGGATTGTCGGCGCGGAATTTCATCGCCTCGGCCACGAAGTCGCGGAGGGCGGCTTCCTGCGCGTTGCGGGGAGAGAGGTGGCCTGTGGTACGCGCTATGTTGTCGGGCTGCGCGCCCTTCGACTCGAGCGAACGGTCGGCGAACTCGTCGCCGTAATATAATGTAATCGGGCCGGAGTAGGCGGCAAGGATGCCGTGGCGCAGTTTCAGCTTGTCGTAATACTGCGGGTCGGCGGGGTCGAAGTGGTCGGCCAGACGGTAGCCGTCGTGGTTCGAAAGATAGAGGTTGGGCATCACGCTGTCGTTGAGATAGCCGCGGGCGGTAGGAGGCGCGAGGGTGGTGATGATGTCGGCCCAGCCGTTTTCAAGTCCGGCTGATTTCACATCCTGCATCGGGCCCGATATGCGCTCCTTGCCGTCGAAGTCGAAGGCGCTCAGCAGGCCGCCGTCGCGGTATACGCCGCGGTTTATCACGTCGGCGTCGCCCCAGTCCTCGCCTACCATATAGCCTAATGTGCCCCATTTCTCGCCGCGTGCCTTGCGTGCGGCGGTCAGCTCCTCGACGGCGCCGCGTATGTCGAGCCAGTAGTTGTGGCCACCCTGCATCGCCTGGTAGGCCTGGTCGAGACGCCAGCCGTCGACGCCGTAACGGTCAATGTAATATGTGGCCACCTCCTTGATGTAGTCGAGCGAACCGGGATATGCGATATTGCCCGTGCCCCCCTGCTCGCCGCGGTCGGAGTAGACCTGCGCCGTTTCGAGCGTATAGCCCGAAGGCGACGGGGTGGTGACACCGCCGTGGTGGCCGAACACGCCGTCAAGTATCACGTACATGCCCAGGCTGTGAGCCTTGTCTACAAGCTCTCTGAAGTCGGCCTCGGTGCCGAAATGGGGGTCGATTTTGAAGTAATCGTTGGTAAAATAGCCGGTGGCCTGGAGTTTCTCACCGCCGGAAGCCGTAGAGCTGTCAAATATGGGCGTCATCCAGATGGCATTCGCCCCGAGCGACCTGATAGAGTCGAGCGAATTGATGATGCCGCGCAGATTGCCGTTCTTGCGGGCGTCGTCGGGACCCCACATGGCGTTGTAGCCCGGTGCGCCGTCGGGATCATGCTGATACGACGCCACCATTACCTGATAGATGGTGAGTGCACGCGGGTCGGGATTCTGCGCGATGGCCTTCCCGAAAATAAATGCGAAAAGTGTAAGAATGATACTCTTGGTTTTCATATTGTTAATTTATAGATTAATCTCCACAAATATAATAATTATTCCCAAATAATGCACCCATCCCGCCCAATTTAGCTAAATTAGCGTGGCAGCTAAGATAGCTACGACAGCTAAAATAGCTACAATAGCTAAATTAGCTATGATAGCTACAGTAGCTATCGTAGCTAAAATAGCGCCCTCCGGTGTAGGGCTGCTCCCCGGAGCAGCCGCCACCCACGCCCCGCCTCGCCGCCCGCCGCGCCACCCACCATGCCACCATTTTTATTTTCCTCATATCATTTTGCAAAAATAATTTGCACAATCAAAGCATTATGCTTATCTTTGCAGTAATTCAATTTACATTTTGCAATCAAATCTTAAAAACATCAAATATGGCTGTCATCATCCCTAAGAAGTACAAGCTCAAATTGCTTCCCGAAACTACGGAAATCGCTATCAAGGACATCAAGATGTTCTTCCAGGACAAGCTGTCGGAAGCGCTCAACCTGCGCCGTGTCACCGCACCCCTTTTCGTCCTTTCGGGCACCGGACTCAACGACGACCTCAACGGCGTAGAAAAACCGGTGGGCTTCGACGTCAAGGCTATCGGAGGCCGTCATGCCGAAGTGGTTCACTCTCTCGCCAAATGGAAACGCGCCAAGCTCGCCGACTATGACATAGCCCCGGGCTTCGGACTCTACACCGACATGAACGCAATCCGCGCCGACGAGGACCTTGACAACCTCCATTCGCTCTACGTCGACCAGTGGGACTGGGAACGCACCATCGAAGCGTCCGACCGCAACCTCGGTTTCCTCAAGGACATCGTAAGGAAAATCTATCAGGCCCTGCTCGACACCGAGGAGATGATCTACAAGCGCTTCCCCCACATCACCCCCACTCTCCCCAAGGAAATAACATTCGTCCACGCCGCCGACCTGCAGAAGCAGTATCCCGACCTCACCCCCAAGCAGCGTGAATATGAAATAACAAAAAAATACGGCGCCGTATTTATAATAGGTATCGGCGACACCCTCGCCGACGGTAAACCCCACGACGGCCGCGCCCCCGACTACGACGACTGGTCGACCGACAACGGCGAAGGCTCCACCGGCCTCAACGGCGACATCGTGGTATGGAACACCGTGCTCGAATGCCCGTTTGAAATCTCGTCGATGGGTATCCGCGTCGACGCCAAGGCTCTCCGCTGCCAGCTCGACAAAGCCGGCTGCCCCGAACGTGCTGAGCTCAAATTCCACAAAGCGCTCCTCGACGGCAAGCTTCCCCTCTCCATCGGCGGAGGCATAGGCCAGAGCCGCCTGTGCATGTTCATCCTCCAGAAAGCCCACATAGGCGAAGTTCAGGCCTCAATCTGGCCCGACGACCAGATAGCCGACCTCGCCGCCGCAGGCATCCGCCTCATCTGACCCGCCAACGACACAAGAATAAGTCAGACCCGTCCGACATGTCCGACCGGTCTGACCCATTCAAAATTCAACATTCAAAATTCAAAATCCAAAACCACCCTCTCCACCCGGCTCCCCGCAGCCATCTCTCCGGAGATTTCCACCTCGACCACAGCGTCGCGCATCGCGCACACCCCTATCAGCAGCGGACTATTGACAGCCCCGCGGAACTCTATCGCACTTTCCGACCGCGCATCTTCCGCAATCGTGCGCGACACCACGCGCATCGCCCCGTTGATATTGCGCGAACGCAACTCGGCTCCTGCCCGATACACCTTCATGCCGGCCCGATACCATTCGAGTGCCGGCATATCGCATCTCAGCCGGTAGGCGAACTCCACCATCTCCGATGCCCCCGCAGCCGTGTCCCTGATGCCGAGGTCACTGTCAACGAGCAGCCCGCGCCCGCTGTCATGGAATCCCGCCGCACTCAGTCCACCGGCCTCGCGCCAGCCGCCGTCAAGGCTGTCCTTTATGCGTATGCGCCCGTCGGCACCGGCGAGCCATAACTCCCTGTCGCGCCTGTCCCAACCGGACGCGATGTCGGCAATCCCCGTCTCAAGCGTGGTGATATTGCCGCGGCTCAGCCCTATCAGGTCGCCCGACGCGATGCATACGGCGGGATACTTGTCGTCATCGGTCTCGGCAACAGCCCCGCGGTTCGTCACGCACCGGCGGTCGAGGCGGTCGCACCGCAGCGAGGATATTCCCGCGCCGATACTGAGCAGGAATATACCGTCATCGGTCATCGCATATATGCGACGGTAGCCGAACTCCCACGCGCTCCCGCGGCGGTCGACCGCCAGCATCGCCGTCACATTGCCGCAACCGGCCTCCGCAACCGCGACACCGTCGGCGGGATTGCCGCGCCTTGCCACGATAAGCGCCGACGGCATCGTCTCGCTCTCCACACCGTCGGCCATGTAGGCGAACGCCTCGTCGGTCGCCGCAAGTTCTATGCCACGGCAGTCGGGGCTGAAATAATATGCCGCGCGGCGGCTCTCGTCGGGCGACAGCGGAAACTCCCCCTTGTACACCGCGCCGTCCCGCTCGAGCAGTATCGTCATCTTCACGGCGTCGGGGCGCGGGCTGCAAAGCGCCGGCGAGAACCGCAGCGGGGCGCACTGCGTGCCCCACGACGTGGCCACACGCTTCACGCCCGACGCCATCTCCGTCACCACAACGCAACGCCACTGATGCGTCTCCGTCTCAGGCGTGACCTCCGATACAAGTTCCTCCGCACGGTAACCTCTGAACCCCTTGGCCGTAATGCCGCCCCATACGGCATTGTCACCCGCCACGCAACCGCTTTCCGCCGTAAACCGGTTAGGCACCATGCACAGCGCCACCCTCCGGTCCGCGGCATCGGCTTTCCGCGCCAGCACCGCCGCCACGGTCGCATTCTCACCATCTACACCCTGCACGCCGCGCCGTGTCACCCTCACCTCGATATCAAGCGCCGACCCGCTGTCAAAGGGATTGTGCACCACGGCGGCCTCGCGAAACGCCGCGTCGCCCTTCATGGCCAGTCCGCGCAGCCGTTGCGCCATATATCCGCGGGCAGGCACCATCGTCACCGATGCTCCGGGCACGAAGCAGCGCAGCGCCACGCCGTTCGTGCCCGACCGTTCAAGGGCGTTCGCCGCCGTCACAGCGACGTCAGCCGGATGCACCGGCAGCGACGTCTCCACCACTAAGCGTTTCACCCTCCCGGGCTCGATATCGCTCTCCGACATCTGACGCAGACGCAGCTTGTACACATCGGCGCTCACCCTCAGGCGTCCTCGTTGCCGGCGGTCGTCGCTAAGCATGCATCGCAGTTCGTCGACGCCCTGCACCCCCGACGGCGCCCCCACTGCCACCACCGGCGAACGGTACAGCACCTCACCCCCGCTCCCCTCCAGGCGATAGCGTGCAAGTACAGGCTGCAGCTCCATTCCGCCGCGCGTGGTCTTGTCGGCAAGCTCGGCGTAGCAGCGCAGCAGGTCCTTGCTCAGGCGGTCGGCGTCGGCATCGCAAAGCGTGGTCGAGTGCGTATCATAGCTACCCGCCAGCTCACGCTCCTCGGCGTCGGCACTCAGGCGCATCACATCGGCCGCCTCGAAACGCAGCACCGGGTATCCCGCCTCGCGGCGCACGCTCCATCGCCCGTCGGCGCCCTGCACGAGCATATACCTGTCGTCATCGGTCATCACGACCACGCTTTTTGTGCTTACCGCGACGGCACACCTGACCGTTCCGGTCACTCCCCCGATGTCATACCCCGCCTTGTCGCTGTCGAGATACACCGTCCTGAGCCTGTTCCCCTCCCTGACAATGCATATCCGCCCCTCCGTGCCGCCGTGCAACGTAAGCAGCGGCAGCGTCGTGAGTTTCGCGTTCCGGACCGGACGCCCCGCCGCCACAAGATATTTTCCGCGGTGGTTACGGCGCAGATTGCTGCATCTGAGCGCTGTAACCCTCATATCACTCACCTCGCCCTCAATCGGAAGCGGCCATACTGTAATCCCTTTGCTGTTATATTTCATCTCCTTGCTGTTATATTTCATAATCTCCGGTAATTTCATTTTCCGCAAAATTACCCGTCCCCACGCCTAAAAATGCGTCAAAATCATACACTTCACTGAAATTTTTTATACCTTTGCGGATAGTCTAAAAATAATATCCATTATATCCTGAATATGAAAAATTTCAAACGCACCCTCATCACCACCGCTCTTCCCTACGCCAACGGTCCCGTCCACATCGGCCACCTCGCCGGGGTCTACGTCCCCGCCGACATCTACGCCCGCTACCTTCGCCTCAAAGGTCAGGACGTCATCATGATAGGCGGCAGCGACGAGCACGGTGTGCCCATCACCATCAAGGCAAAGGCCGAAGGCGTGACACCTCAGGATATCGTCGACCGTTACCATAAAATCATCAAGGACTCGTTCGCCGAACTCGGCATATCCTTCGACATATATTCGCGCACCACTTCCGACATTCACTCCCGCACGGCCTCGGAATTCTTCCGCCGCCTCTATGAGAACGGACAGTTTGTCGAGAAGACATCGATGCAGCTCTTCGACGAGAAGGCCAACCAGTTCCTCGCCGACCGCTATGTCACCGGCGAATGCCCCCACTGCCACGCCGAAGGCGCCTATGGCGACCAGTGCGAGAAGTGCGGCACATCGCTCAACGCCACCGACCTCATCAACCCCAAAAGCGCCATCACCGGCAATACTCCCGTGCTCCGCGAGACCAAGCACTGGTACCTTCCCCTCGACCGCTGGCAGTCGGCCCTCGAAAAATGGATTCTCGACGGCCACAAGGAGTGGAAGACCAACGTCTACGGCCAGTGCAAGTCATGGCTCGACCTCGGCCTCCAGCCCCGCGCCGTCAGCCGCGACCTCGACTGGGGTGTGCCCGTGCCCGTCGAAGGTGCCGACGGCAAGGTGCTCTATGTATGGTTCGACGCCCCCATCGGCTACATTTCCAACACCATCGAGCTCCTGCCCGACTCGTGGGAAAAATGGTGGAAGGATTCCGACACCCGCATCATCAACTTCATCGGCAAGGATAACATCGTGTTCCATTGCATCGTGTTCCCCGCCATGATGATGGCCTACGGCGACAACTTCCAGCTTCCCGACAACGTGCCCGCCAACGAGTTCCTCAACCTCGAGGGCGACAAAATATCCACATCGCGCAACTGGGCCATCTGGCTCCACGAATACCTCCGCGACTTCCCCGGCAAGCAGGATGTACTCCGCTACGTCCTCACGGCCAACGCCCCCGAGACCAAGGACAACGACTTCACCTGGCGCGACTTCCAGGCCCGCAACAACTCCGAGCTCGTAGCCATCCTCGGCAACTTCGTCAACCGCGCGATGGTGCTCACTTTCAAATACTTCGACGGCATTGTTCCGCAGCCCGGCGAGCTTGCCGACGTCGACAGCGCCGCCATAGCCGAAATCCGTCAGTCGGTTGAAGCACTTACCGCCGCCCTCGACACCTTCCACTTCCGCGAGGCACTCAAGGAGGCGATGAACATAGCCCGTATCGGCAACCGCTACCTTCAGGAGACCGAACCGTGGAAAGTGGCCAAGACCGACCCCGAACGCGTCAAGACCATACTCAACGTAGCCATTCAGATCTGCGCCAACATAGCCATCGCTTTCGAGCCGTTCCTCCCGTTCATGAGCGAAAAACTTCTCCGCATGCTCAACGGCGACAAGATTTCGTGGGACATGCTCGGATGCTTCGACCTCGTACCCGCCGGTGCACAGCTTCAGCAGCCCGAACTCCTCTTCGAGAAAATCGAGGACGACGTCATTCAGGCACAGCTCGACCGCCTCGCAGCCATCAAGGAGCAGAACAAGCTCAAGGCATGGCAGCCCGAACCCCAGGCCGCGCCCGTCGACTTCGACACCTTCCTCAAGCTCGACATCCGCGTAGGCAAAGTGCTCGAATGTCAGGCCGTACCCAAAGCCGACAAGCTCCTACGCTTCCTCATCGACGACGGCATGGGCACCCGTACCATCGTCTCAGGCATAGCCAAATACTACAAGCCCGAGGACCTCGTAGGCAAGCAGGTATGCTTCATAGCCAACTTCCCCCCGCGCAAACTCAAAGGCGTTGAATCCCAAGGCATGATACTCTCAGCCGAGAATCCCGACGGCACCCTGACAGTAATCTCGCCCGCCGACACCCTCGCCCCCGGCTCTAAAATCTGTTGACCCAAGGTAGTAGACGCGGTTTTTAACCGCGTATCCGACCCCTCCGACCTGTCCGACCTGTCCGACTCGTCCTACCCTCCCTGATTATCTCGTTAAATCAAGATCAATCCCGATTAATCCCGATTAATCTTTCAAAATCCAAAATTCAAAATTGCTCATGAAGCCACGCATTTTAATCCTCTACACAGGCGGCACTATCGGCATGATTGAAGACGCCGCGACAAAATCGTTGCGCCCGTTCGATTTCAATCATCTCATCGACAACGTACCGAAGATTAAGATGCTCGACTACTTCATTGAGCATATACAGTTCGACCCGCCCATCGACTCGTCCGACATGAAGCCCTCCAACTGGGCCGACATCGCCTCGCAGATCGAGAAGCATTACAACGAGTTCGACGGCTTCGTCGTGCTCCACGGCACCGACACGATGGCCTACACCGCGTCGGCTCTCTCCTTCATGCTCCGCAACCTCGACAAACCGGTCATCATCACCGGCTCGCAGCTCCCCATCGGCGAGGTGCGCACCGACGGCGAGGAAAACCTCATCACCGCCCTCCAGATTGCCGCCGCCATCGACCCCGTCGACAACGGCCCCATGATACGCGAGGTAGCCATCCTGTTCGAGAACTACCTGTGGCGAGGCAACCGCGCCACCAAGAAGAGCGCCGACAACTTCAACGCCTTCAAGAGCTACAACTATCCGCCTCTCGCCCAGATTGGCCTCGGCATAAACTACAACCACGACGTGCTCCGCCGCCCTGCCGAACGCCGCCCCCTCGAAGTGCACACCGCCATGGACACATCCGTGATGTTCATCGACCTCTTCCCCGGCATCTCCGACTCCTCGCTGCGCCATCAGCTCGCCACCCCCGGCATCAAGGCAATCGTGCTCCGGACCTACGGCGCCGGCAACGCCCCGACGACACAATGGTTCTACGACGCCATACGCGCGGCCGTCGACCGCGGCAAAATCATTGTCAACGTCACCCAATGCGTGGCCGGAGGCGTCCACATCAAACGCTACTACTCCGGCAACCGCCTCCTCGCCGCAGGCGCCATATCCGGCTACGACATAACATCCGAAGCCGCAATAACCAAACTGATGCACCTCCTCGCCAAATCCTACGACCCCAAAATCGTATCCAAAGAAATGGCAACCCCCATCTGCGGCGAAATGACCCCCCCAATAGCGCTCTCATAATTAGCAATGAGCAATTAGCAATGAGTAATGAGCAATGAGCAATGAGCAATGAAAATAAAAGCCGCCCACCTCGCGTAGCAATAATTATGAATTATGTTATCGCTTTAGCGCTTGCGTAGCAAGAATTGTGAATTATGAATTGAACCTAAACGCTCCCCGCGCGTTAAAAATCACAAAGGCCCCCCAAAGTCGTTAGTGTCCTTAAAGACCTTAAAGACCCTAATGACCTTACCACCCCGTCCGACCCCATAAATTTCAACTATTAAAACCCCGACAATCATGAAACAAAGCGGATTTACAATAATCAACCTCATCATTCTCGGCATAGGCATACTCTTCATCGCCGCATGCCGCCGTCCCGACTTCCTCCATGCCCTTGTATTCTTCACAGGCATCGCTTTCATCATTCCGGGCGTCATCAACATATTCTCACTCCTCCTCTCCGAGGGTAAAAAAGATAAATACGACGAAAAAGACCGCAGCGACCGTCCCACGCAGTCGGTTTGGGCACGTTTTGCCGGATGGACCGTCTCAATCGCCGCCGTAGTGCTCGGCGCGATGATGTGCTTCACTCCCGAAACCTTCCGCACGCCGCTCATCTACATCTTCGCAATTTTCATATTCATCGGAGGCATCTACCATCTTTACATGATGGCACGCGGCCTGCGTCCCGTCGCATTCGACCTGTGGACATACATCTTCCCCGCAGCCCTCATAACTATCGCCTGTGTCCTATTCTTCCTCCCCGCCCTCCGTCGCCCCGAAAGCCAGACCACCGTCGTACTCCTTACAGGCATCTCGATGATAATCTTTGCGGTAACCTCATTCTTCGAGAGCGTCGGCATCCGCGCCTACAACAAACGCACCGCCGCCCTCCCCTCCACCCGCACCACCACCGACACCCATTCCGGCACCCCGACCGACCATACCCTCCCCAACCAATAGAATAATCCCGCCCCTCTCCCATCCCCACCATCCAAAACAAAAAAAGCCAAGTGATGACGCGTAAGCGGAATAATCACCCACACCCATGAGCAATGAGTAATTAGTAATGAGCAATGAGTAATTAGTAATGAGCAATGAGCAATTTTTATAATTGCCAATTACTAATTCCTCATTGCTAATTACTAATTACTAATTGACTAGGGTGTTCAGTTCTATGTTCCAAAATTAGCTCGCTTTATTGAGTGTCTTGG
>OFFD01001693.1_pt1 | contig 12446 bp, 9 predicted proteins | sample 1521291 | NCBI WGS metagenome assembly OFFD01 (sample SAMEA3504103, study PRJEB24116) | mouse gut metagenome | biome: mouse gut; feature: mouse-associated habitat; material: faeces | place: Denmark | collected 2011 | reverse complement strand
CATAGCTTTAAGCTTTCCGGAACCCCCAGCCTAGCTGGGGGTTTTCTTCATACAAAAAGAATGCGTCCGCAAGGACAGCATTCTTTTCCTCAGTTCAGGGAAGCATCGTGAAAAAACTATGCTTCCCTATTTTTGTTATGTCTGCAAAAGGGGAACGTACTCTTTTTCTTTCCCAACGCTGCTTCTTTCTTTCGCATAAAATATATTTTGTCACAATAGAGGAGAAAAACGCCTTGCTGTCAAGAAATGGCTTGTAATTTACACCTGCTTTCTTTTATAATAAGTAGGTATGTTAAACTAGTCAATTCAACGATTTGCTGTAAAGGAGTTTTTATTATATGGAAAGTCAAATCAAAGATCTCGCCCTAGCCCCGCAGGGACATGACAAAATCAACTGGGTGAAAAATCACATGCCCATCTTGAATCAACTGGAAGCAGAATTTCGCCGCACCCAACCCTTTGCCGGAAAGAAGGTAGCCATCTGTCTGCATTTAGAAGCGAAAACTGCTTATTTGGCCCTGGTCATCCAGGCCGGCGGCGCGCAGGTATCTGTGGCAGCCAGCAATCCCCTTTCCACCCAGGACGATGTGGTAGCAGCGCTGGTGGATAGCGGCGTTACTGCCTTTGCCTGGCATGGCGCTACCGATGAGGAATATTTCAGTCACATCGATGCATTGATTCACACGGAGCCGGATTTATTTATTGATGACGGCGGAGATTTAACGTCTCTATTTCACAGTAAATACCCTGAAATGCTGCCCCATATTTTGGGCGGCGCAGAAGAAACCACGACCGGTATTATTCGCCTGCGCTCCATGGACCATGACGGCGCACTGAAGATTCCTATGATTGCCGTCAACGACGCACTGACCAAATACTTTTTTGACAACCGTTACGGAACCGGTCAGTCTGCCTGGGATGCCATCATGCGCACAACCAATCTGGTTGTAGCTGGAAAAACCGTTGTCATTGCCGGTTACGGCTGGTGCGGCAAAGGTGCAGCCATGCGCGCCAAAGGCCTGGGAGCAAAGGTAATTGTCACAGAAGTAGACCCTATCAAGGCCATTGAAGCCATTATGGACGGTTTTCAAGTGATGAAAATGGCGGACGCCGCACCTTTAGGCGACTATTTTATCACAGTCACCGGCGACAAAAAGGTCATCACCGAAAAGCACTTCAAGGTGATGAAAAATAAAGCAATCCTGGCCAACGCAGGCCATTTTGATGTAGAAATCGACAAAAACGCGCTGAACCGTCTCAGTGTGTCCCATACACAGGTCAAACCGAACATTGAAGAGTTCCGTTTTGCTGATGGCCGCAAGGTTTATCTGTTAGGAGAAGGCCGCCTGGTAAACCTGGCTGCCGGTGACGGACATCCCGCAGAAATTATGGATTTAACCTTTGCTTTGCAGGCGCTCTCGTTAGAATATGTGGTGAACCATCCCGGTTTAGCCCATACTGTGCACTCTGTGCCCAAAGAAATTGATCAGCGTGTAGCCCAAATCAAACTGCAGGCGCTGAATATTTCTATTGACAGTCTCACTGCAGAACAGCAGGAATATCTCAACAGCTGGCAGCTGTAGGAACTGGAGGGAATCCCCCTTGCTGAAATTATCTTTTGTTTGTTTGGATACAGAAACAACCGGCTTGGATGAAACCGCAGAAATCATTGAAATCGGTATGGTAAAAGTGGTCGACGGTCAAATCGCCGACCACTACAGCCAATTGGTAAAACCCTCCTGCCCTATTCCCGATACCATCATACAGCTCACCGGTATTGACAATGAGATGGTGGAAGAGCAACCTTATTGGAGCGGAATTGAGAAGGCAGTGCTGGACTTTATCGGCGACGCGACTTTAGTGGCCCATAACGTCAGCTTCGACCGGGGCATGCTGGAGAATCATCTGCAGCGCGTCCTGCCCAACCCCTGGGTGGACACCCACGATATGGCGAAAATTTTTCTGCCTACGCTCACAAGCTACAAGCTCATCAGCATTGCCGGCGCGCTGGAAATCGACAGCCAGGGCTTTCACCGCGCCTTGCAGGATGCCGACACCACTGCGCAGGTACTGCTGAAGCTGACGGACCTGGCCTGTCAGCTGGACCCCAACACCATGTCCCGCATTCTCTCCGTCTTCAAGGACCAGGATTGCGGATTGACGACGTTGCTCAGCGCGATTCAGACTGATATTGTTGCCCACGCTGAGATTGGCAAGACCTATGCCACCGACAAGCTGGCGCCGGTTTACGGAAAACGGCCTCTGCTCTCTTTTTCAGAAACGCGGAAATTTTTTGAGCCAGGCGGCTTGATGGCCCAGGCCGCGCCGTCCTATCAGCACCGCCCGCAGCAGCTGGAAATGCAGCAGACCATCGTCAACGCCTTCCTCACCGAAAGCCATGGCATCATCGAAGCGGGAACAGGCACCGGCAAATCCTTTGCCTATCTGTTGCCGGCATTGTTATGGGCTTACGAAAATCAATGTAGGGTGTTGGTTTCCACCAATACCATCGCTTTGCAGGAGCAGCTGTATCACAAGGACGTCCCTTTTTTGAAGCAGTGTCTGGACTTTGATTTTCCTGTGGCACTGAGCAAAGGCCGCAGCAATTATATCTGCATGCGCCGTTTTGAGCAATATCTCAAGCAGTCCGACAATGTCAGCTGGACAGAGAAACTCTTTTTGGCGCAGCTGGTGCATTGGTTGTCCTTCACCGAACAGGGTGACAAAGAAACGCTCAATCTCAACAAGCTGGAGCAGCAATACTGGGCGTCTGTCGCCAGCCAGACAGAAACCTGTCTGGGCGGCCAGTGCAGCATGTTCCGCCATTGCTATTATATGCGCAATCGCAAGGAATGCGAAAACAGTATGCTCATCATCACCAATCACGCCTTGCTGCTGCAGAATCTCAAGCTGGAAAATCAAATCCTGCCCAGCTATGAACATATCATCATCGATGAAGCCCATAATCTGGAGGACGAAGCCACAAGGCAATTCACCGACACCATTGATTTGGAGTTCATGCGCAAGACAGCGCAGCATCTACTGCGCAGCAACAGCGTAGTTTCGCGCATTGTCAACAAGGTGAAGGATTTGCACGGGGATACCGATTCCTACAATGACCTGCTTCTGACACAGCGCCAGTTGAAAGAGGATATCGGCTTTTTAGAGCAGCACATCAAGACCGCCATCGACTTTATCTTTACCGTGTCCCAGCTGGCGCACAGCAACGAATGGCGCATCACAGAAAAGGAGCGCAAAACGGAATGGTGGCAACAGCTGGCTGCACAGCTAAGCCGAATCGGCGATCTGGTCACCACCATTCATCACCGCCTCTCTCATATTCGCAATCAAATCGATATGTTCGAGGATCTAGACCTCTTGGCCAAGGAGCTGGTATTCAGCCAGAGCTGGTTCAGCGAACAGCAAAACTTTATCGAAACCTTCTTGAGCGAGAAGCGAAAGCATGATATTTACTGGATTGAATACACCCGCAGCAGCTGGGGCTCCAACCTGTGTTTCTCTGTGGCGCCCATCGATGTGATGCCCTTGTTGAAGGAACGGCTCTTTGACAGCAATAAAAGTGTGATTCTCACCTCTGCCACGCTGGCCATCGCCAATAACCTGAAATACACCGCGCAGCTGTATCTGCTGGCAGAAGAAGAGTATCTTTCCTATATCACACCATCGCCCTTCAACTATCAAAAGCAATCGTGTATTGCCATTCCCACTGACCTCACCGATTACTCCCAGGTCAGCGAGGAAGTCTATTCCAGAATGCTCATCGACAGTCTCTCGCAAATCTTCCAGGCAGTGACCGGCGGTGTCCTGGTTTTGTTTACCTCCTACGCCATGCTGAACAAAACCTACTTTGCTCTGAAACGCAATCCTGATTTGCAGCATTTCAATATTCTGGCGCACGGGCAGGACGGCAACCGCACCAGCATTCTGCAAAGTCTGAACAAAACGGAAAATACCATCGTGCTGGGCGCCAACAGCTTCTGGGAGGGCGTCGATGTAAAAGGGACCGGACTGACCACCCTGATCATCACCAAGCTCCCCTTCCAGCCGCCGACCCGACCCATCACAAGCGCCAAGATGGAATATATTCAGTCCCAGGGCAAAAACAGTTTTGCCGCCTACAGCCTGCCCCAGGCTATTCTCAAATTTCGCCAGGGCTGCGGTCGTCTGATTCGCTCTGTTGATGACTGGGGTGCTATCATCATTTTAGATAAACGGCTTCTCAGCAAAGGCTACGGCAAAGAATTTATCAATTCTCTGCCCAAGCAGCCCATCCTCCGCAAGCCGTTGGCGGAAGTCTGTCAACTTCTCCACGACTGGATGGCGCAAAAAGCAAAACGCAGCAAGCCATAAGAGAACATGCGGTAAGAAAACTGACTGTTATAATAAATTCGCAGTCAGTTTTCTTACCTCAGATAGTTTCACGGAGCAATTTTCATCCTGCGCTTTCAAAAAACACGACAGCACATGGACCGCATACGAAATCATTTTTTGAATCGAGGAATAAATCATGAAAGGTCTACAAAAATCCCTGGCCATGGGCTATATCCTGGCTGTCTGCGGAGGTATCTTCTGGGCAGTGGGCGGCGCCTGCGGCCAATATCTCTTTCAGCATAACCAGATGACCTCCAACTGGCTGGTGCCCATTCGGCTCACTGTCGCCGGATGTATCCTTCTTGCCTTCTCACTGTTGCGCCGACAAAACATCTGGGCTGTCTGGCACACCAAACAAACTGTCATCGACATCTTAATCTTTGGTCTGCTGGGCTCTGCGCTCTGCCAATACGCTTACTATACGTCCATTCAATATTCCAATGTGGCCTTGGCTACCGTGCTGGCCTACACCTCCCCAGCCATGATTTTGCTCTACACGCTGGCCAAAGAAAAGCGACTGCCCCGGCTTTATGAAGCACTGTGCGTCTTGCTGGTCATTGCCGGTTCCTTCACATGCGCAACCCACCTCAACCCGCAGAGCCTGTCCGTCACACCGCAGGCACTCATCTGGGGTTTGATCAGTGCTGCCGCCTTTGTCGTTTACACCATACAGCCTCACCGGCTTATGCAGCAATTCGACCTCATTGTCGTCATCGGCTGGGGAATGCTCATTGGCGGCGGCGCCCTGACAGGATTGTTTCAGCCCTGGAATATCACCATTCTCGTCAACCCTATCCTGTTTCTCAATATGGGAATTGTCATTTTCATCGGCACCGTATGTGCCTTCTGTTTCTATCAGGCCGGCGTGGGGATTGTGGGCAGCATCATCGGCAGCATTCTCTCTTCCGTTGAGCCTGTTGCTTCCATGGTTCTTTCCGTGCTGTTTCTGCATGTACCGCTGACCGCCATGGATTTTCTCGGCTTTCTGCTGATTTTAATCACCATTCCTAGCATTGCCCTAGGAAACAGCAAACAATACAAACTGCAAAAGCCGAACACCCAATGACATGAAAACGCGCTCACAAAGCATCTGCCTTATGAGCGCGTTTTCAGATTGGACCGATTCCCCATAGTTATCTAACAGTACTGTAAAAATACTCCCAGCTGCATTTACTCAGCCTCATCCTGCAAAGCGTCGTAGCCTTCATCCGCTGTGCGGATACGCACCACATTTTCACAATGATAAACAAAAATTTTCCCATCGCCGACTCTGCCTGTATATAATGCTTTGCGCGCTGTGTCCACCACCAGCGCCACCGGCACCTTGCAGACCACAATCTCAATTTTGATTTTGGGTAACAGATTCATTTCCATGGGAATGCCACGATAATATTGCTTCTGCCCCTTTTGCAGACCGCAACCCAACACATGGCTTACCGTCATGCCGCTGACGCCGATTTTCGCCATAGCCGCTTTCAAATCATTAAACTTGGTCTCATTGGTCATGATTTCAACCTTACTGATTTTCACATCAGAAGCGGCAATTTCATGGCTCAATGGCATTTCCTGCACCGGCACCGCTTCTTCCATGGTCGCCGGAATGGCGGCAGGAGAAAGACTGGTGTGGTAGGCCGTTTCAAACATCGCCTTAAAATCATTGGTATAAGGCGGCAAGCCGTGCTCTGTGACATCCAAACCGGCAATTTCCTCCTCAGCGCTCACCCGCAGCCCCAATGTGGCCTTTATCATCTTGTAAACCAGCGTCATCGTCACAGCCACATACAAAGCTACCACCACAACACCCAGCAGCTGCACCAGCAAAAGGGAGAATCCGCCGCCATAGAATAACCCGCCATCCAGGGCAAACAGCCCTACCATGACTGTCCCCGCGGCACCGCATGCACCGTGTACAGCAACAGCACCGACCGGATCATCAATGTGCAATCCCTTGTCCACGGCTTCCACCACTGCTACCACCAGCAAACCGCTGACCAGACCGATGAGAAAAGCGCCCACAGGCGATACCATATCGCAGCCCGCAGTGATTCCCACCAAACCTGCCAAAATTCCATTTAAGGTCATAGAAACATCGGGCTTTCCATAGATCTTCCAGGTCAGGCACATTGTTGTGATTGCCGCCACTGCCGCCGCCATATTGGTATTGACAAAAATCAGTCCCATGGAATACAAGACTTCGTCCCCTGTGGCGCCAAGGGTGGAAGCGCCGTTAAACCCAAACCAGCCAAACCATAAAATCAGCACACCCAGCGCTGCCAGCGGCAAGCTCTGTCCGGGAATGGCTTTGGAGTTGTTCCTTTCATCATACTTGCCAATACGTGGTCCCAATATCTTGGCGCCTACCAGCGCCGCCACGCCGCCCACCATGTGCACCGCGGTAGAACCGGCAAAATCATGAAAGCCCAATTGACTCAGCCAGCCGCCGCCCCAAATCCAATGTCCCGATATGGGATAAATCACCGCGCTGATCACCACACTGTACAGCAAATACGCGCTGAACTTGGTGCGCTCAGCCATAGCACCGGAAACAATGGTGGCCGCAGTGGCACAGAACACTGTCTGGAAAATCAAAAAGGTGTACCCGGTAAAGCTCTGGTCATAATTCCCCCGCACAAAGAAATCGGGAAGACCAATGAACCCCACGACATCTGTGCCAAACATCAGTCCAAAGCCAATGAGCCAAAACATCACTGTGCCCAGACATAAATCCATCACATTTTTCATAATAATATTGCCCGAATTTTTCAGCCGCGTCAGTCCGACCTCCACCATCGTAAAGCCAATCTGCATGGAAAATACCAATACCGCGCCAAAAAGCACCCAAACCGAATCAATTGATGAAAACATAACTGCATTCCCCCTAAAAATGAACCTGTACTTGCCAAAGAAAAAAGGCGTGTCGAGAAATTCTCGCAACACGCCTTTGTGTTTTCTGCTTTTGTCTCAGCATCTCTATTTTATTTTTTCGCCAAACATTCTCGAACTCAAATCTTAAACAACAAATCCCCATAGGTCGGGAACGGCCAGTATTCTTCGCCCACCAGCGTTTCCAATTCGTCCGCTACTGCGCGCAATTCCTGCATCCCGGAGAAAATATAATTTTTATAATACTGCGCCCGTTCCTCAATATTTTCTTCATGGTCCTTGGTATTCAGCACAGCTGTACTCAGCGCTTCTGTTTTCTTATACAGCGAACCGGACAGAGCGGCAATCTTGTGAATCAGCTGTTCCTGCATGGTGCAGTCTGCATCAGCCACAACAGATTTTATCGAAGAAGCCGTTGCGCTCAAATCCTTCAAATACGCCGATACCGCCGGAATGATTTCCTTTTTGCTCATATCCAGCATGGTCAGCGCTTCAATGTGCAGCACCTTACAATAGTTATCCAGCAAAATTTCGCAGCGGGAATGTAACTCTTCCGCAGTGTAAATCCCATGTTTGGTAAACAAGGTAATATTCTTCTCATCCACCAGATGGGGAACCGCATCGGCAGTATTTTTCAAATTGAGCAGTCCTCTGCTCTCTGCTTCCCGCACCCACTCATCAGAATAGTTGTTGCCGTTAAAAATGATGCGTTTATGCTTGGTAGCCAGATCACGAATCAGCTCTTTGGCCTTGGCCGTCACGTCATCCGCTTTTTCCAATTCATCTGCAATATAGGAAATGGCGTCTGCCACAATGGTATTCATAACCGTGTTCGGCCCTGAAATAGAAGAAGCCGAGCCCAGCATGCGGAATTCAAATTTATTGCCGGTGAAAGCAAAAGGTGATGTGCGATTGCGGTCGGTGGTATCCTTCTGGAAGCGAGGAACGGCAGCCACTCCGGTTTCCATGGGCTGTACCTTTACCGGTACATACTCCACGCCATTCTCATAGGATTCCAGAATACCGCTGAGCTCATCGCCCAAAAACATGGAAATAATGGCAGGCGGCGCCTCATTGGCCCCCAAACGATGGTCATTTCCTGCCGTTGCTACAGATACCCGCAGCAAATCCTGATACTCATCTACCGCTTTGATCACCGCTACCAAAAACAACAGGAACTGAATGTTGTTCTCCGGTTTTTTCCCAGGGCTCAACAGATTTTCGCCGGTGTTGGTAGACATGGACCAGTTGTTGTGCTTCCCGGAGCCATTGACCCCGGCAAAAGGTTTTTCATGCAGCAGACAGGATAAATCATGCCGGCGGGCTACATCCTTTAAGGCCTCCATGGTCAGCTGATTGTGGTCCGTAGCAATATTGGTAGTACTGAAAATAGGAGCCAGCTCATGCTGTGCCGGTGCTACTTCATTGTGCTCTGTTTTGGCCAATACACCCAATTTCCACAATTCCTCATTTAAATCAGCCATGAACGCTGTGATGCGAGGCTTGATGGCGCCGAAATAATGATCCTCCAGCTCCTGACCCTTTGGCGGCTTGGCGCCAAACAGTGTACGGCCGGCAAACAAAATATCCTTCCGCTTATAGGACAGCGCCCGGTCTACCAGGAAATATTCCTGCTCCGGTCCCACCGTTGTCGTCACGCGGGTCACATCTGTCTTGCCCAGGATGTGCAGAAGACGGACAGCCTCTTTGTTTAACAATTCCATGGAGCGCAGAAGCGGCGTCTTTTTGTCCAGCACTTCTCCGCTGTAGGAGCAGAATATCGTAGGAATATACAGCGTATGGTCTTTAATAAAGGCATATGACGTAGGATCCCATGCTGTATAGCCTCTGGCTTCAAAGGTGGCGCGCAAACCACCGGACGGAAAGCTGGATGCATCCGGCTCGCCCTTGATCAATTCCTTTCCTGAAAAGTCCATCATCACTCTGCCGCCGTTTGCCGGCGTGATAAAGCTGTCATGCTTCTCTGCGGTGATTCCAGTCATAGGCTGAAACCAGTGAGAATAATGAGTCGCTCCCTTTTCCATGGCCCAGTCCATCATCGCATTTGCCACCACATCTGCTATGGCGGAATCCAGGGCAACGCCCTGGTCAATGGTATCCTTCAGCTTCAAATACACATCCTTAGGCAATTTCGCTTTCATGACAGCGTCATTAAACACCATATTGCCAAACAGTTCAGGTACATCCGTGATTGCAGTTTCCATAATTACCCCTCCACATGTTATCATCTTTTCGCCTTTCTGTCCCAGATAAAAGAAAAAGCGCTGCAAGTGTCTCCACTCACAGCGCCATTGCTGTTTTCTATGTGTATTAGTATATGCATTTGCAAGCACTCTGTCAAGCATTTTTTGAGAGAATTTTGTATACATTGCCACAAAATTTCTCTGCGCAGACCTTACCGCGCTTCCCCATTATAAAACACAAAAGCCTTGAAGCCAATACAGGCGGCGTAATAAAAGGGACGCAGCTTCAAATATTCCACCTGCGCCAAGGGCAGCTCCACTTCCCGGTCCTGTTCCTCCTCCACAATGCGCAGCCGGTCGCCTTCTACACCATAGCTGATGTTGTACAGCCAGGGACTTTCCTTTTTGCCTCGCAGCTTATAACGGCCATTCACATAGCGGATGGGCTTGTCCTCTCCCTCTATGCGCCGCTTTGCCCCGGCTACCATACTGGCGCCGTCAGGAAAATATTCCTCCCACTCCATACGATTCCTCCTGCTCTTGTCATCTATCCTGCCGATGATACCTATCAGCGCTCCACAAAAAAGACACTGCGGAAAAGTATATTTCTACAGTATCTTTTTGTCATTGCTGCTGTGGCAATACCGCCGCATTTCAACTTTATTTCAGGAAGCCCTCAATAATCTGCTCCTCTGCCTCCGCAGCAGTCAGACCCAATGTCATCAATTTGATAATCTGCTCCCCGGCGATTTTGCCGATAGCCGCCTCGTGAATCAACGAGGCATCGGGACAGTTTGCCTTAATCTCCGGAATAGCGCTGATCTTGGCATCATCCATGATAATTGCATCACATTCGGTATGGCCGTTGCAGGGCGCCTCGCCATAAATCCGGGAAATAAAGGTCTGCGTCGAGTGTTCCCTGGCCACTGCTCTGGAGACCACATGGGTGCCCGCTCCCTCGCCCGCCAGCGTCACCTCAAATTCGCTGATGGCATCCTGCTGGCCATGGGTCATCAGCCGCTCCGTCACCACAAAGGTAGCATTTTTCGCCAAGGTTGCCCTGGTCTTGCGGTGCGTGGAATCAATCCCTTTAATCTGCACCGATTCCATCTCCATGTATCCGTCCTCGCCGACTTCCACAATGGTTTCCGGATTCATAATCCGTCCGCCGTCTCCGGCGCCGCAGCCGTAATGCTTTTCCACATATTTGACACGGGCGCCCTTTTCAATAAAAAAGCTGTGAATCCCGTCGTGCTGGCTGTCCTCATGCCCACCGTTGTCGATGCCGCAGCCGGCAATAATGGTCACATCCGCTCCCGCTCCAATATGAAAATCATTATATACCAATTCCTGAATACCGCTCTGGCTCATCACCACAGGAATATAAATCGTTTCGTCCTTTGTGCCCGGCGCTACAAAAATATCAATCCCCTGCACATCTGTTTTGCCCACAATGCGCACATTGGCAGAGCTTTGACGCTGCGCCGTGGCGCCGTTGGCGCGAATATTGAAAGCGCCCTGAGACATTCCCTTCAATCCGGCAATCTCCAACAACAGGTGCTGTTGTGCCTCGTCAATCCCGCTCTGCTGTTCGGCAAAACCATTGGCCCCTGTCAGATTCAGTGATAAATGCTGCTGTGTCATTATTTTTCACACCCCCGTCCTGATTTGCAGCATGGCTTCTGATGCAAAAGTCCCGGCAAAATCTGTTCCGCCGCACCCTGCTCCGCCACGCGTCCGCCTTCGATGACCACAATGCGGTCGGCAATTTTCAGCAAACGTTCCTGATGGGAAATAATCACGATAGACTGCTGCTGTTTTTTCTGCAAATCCTCAAATACCTGAATCAGATTCTGGAAACTCCACAAATCAATCCCGGCTTCAGGCTCATCAAACACAGCCAGCTGTATCCTGCGCGCCAAAATGGTGGCAATCTCAATCCGTTTCAGCTCCCCGCCGGATAAACTGCCGTCCACCATGCGGTCCACATACTCTCTGGCACACAATCCCACCTGACTGAGATAGTCGCAGGCCTGTGCGATCGTCAAATCGCCGCCTGCCGCCAGCTTCAACAATTCAAACACAGAAATGCCCTTAAACCGTACAGGCTGCTGAAAGGCATAGCCCAGGCCAAGCTTGGCCCGCTCTGTAATATTCAAATTGGTAATATCCTGTCCATTCCACAAAATCTGACCACTGTCAGGCTGCTCAATCCCTGCAATAATTCTTGCCAGCGTCGATTTCCCACCGCCATTGGGGCCGGTGATCGCCAGAAGCTGTCCGTCGGGCACCACCAAATCCACATTGTGCAAAATGGTCTTCTGGTCAGCCGAAAAAGTGATCTGCTTCAATTCCAGCATACTTCATTCCTCCATTATTCACGATTCAACGATTATGTTCTATTATAGTCTTTTTTCCTATTAAGTCAATAGGATTTTAGGGATTCCTTCCCATTCCCTTACACACAGCCCATCTCCTACCCCTACCGCGTAAATTACGCAGTAGGGTATGTCCCATTCCCTGCCTCTTTCAGCGTCCATCACCGCAGCAAATCATACTGATACGCCTCAGCGCCGGTAGTAATATCCCGCTGCTCAAACCGCCTGTACATCCCGTCGATATAGCGCCAGTTCAGCTTTTGCGCAGCGCTGGCCTTCTCAAAGGCATACCACAGCAAATCCGCTCTGCCCTCATCCAGCACAGCCACGGCTCTGTCCCCGTCAATTTCCCGGCGGGCCACAGTATACTCCATGACCCTCTCCATATCGGCCTCATTGGGCCTGCGCCCACCGCCATAGGTCTGAAACAGCTCCCGGGCAAAGCGCTGAACCTTGGTCAGTTCCCTCTGCGTGATGGGATATTTATTCTCGCCGTAACGCAAAATGGGCTCCCCCTCCCAAAGGTCTGCCTGTTCATCTGCCCTTTGCTGCACCACTGCCTGTTGCTCCGTTGAAGATACCATCGCCT
>OFFD01001691.1_pt1 | contig 12461 bp, 10 predicted proteins | sample 1521291 | NCBI WGS metagenome assembly OFFD01 (sample SAMEA3504103, study PRJEB24116) | mouse gut metagenome | biome: mouse gut; feature: mouse-associated habitat; material: faeces | place: Denmark | collected 2011 | reverse complement strand
TCACCCCTATGGAGGTAAAATTCGGGATAGTTTTGATGTGAGGTGCGCCACACTTCCGGTAGTCACATGCGTCAGCCTCCGTTAGCACCACTGTCGTATCGACCATCCACGCGGCGAGCATTTTGTAGACACTCCCCGCCTTCGAGCCGGCGTAGAGATTGAAATGCTCCCACGATATATGCCTTATGTTCATCCCGGCCATGGCCGGAGCCGAGATGCGCACCAGAGGTGTGGCCACAGTGATCACAACATCCGGACGCAGCTCACGCAGAAATCCTCGCAGCCTCTTGATATTACCTATGTTCAGTCCCCTGAACGACGACTCCAACGAACGGATTCTCACTCCCTCGTTCAGTCTGTAAGGCGACGCCTCCTTATCATACTTGTCGATCAGTATCACCGTGACGTCATACAGCTCAGAAAGCATATTGGCCAACTCCACGGTCATACGCTCTATGCCTGCCCTGTTTCTCAAAGCCTCTGCAAACAGGCATACATGCTTACCGGTCAATCCCCTATCATTATTACTCATATCGGCAATGCTATGAAAATCATTTATATAGTCTTCTGCGCAGGTTATTCATTCCACCTGTCCATATGTAAGCCATCACACTGAGTCCCGGACATGACACTTCATTACGCCATAGCGACTCAACCTCTTTTCTGATATCCTCGCTATTGAAGCAGTCGCAGTGCATTATCTGCCAAAGGCGGAATCCCACCACCTTATTTATCATTCGTCCGGAAGTTATCCCAAGGTTCTGCAGACGGTGAAACACTTTCAGGTCCTCCTTAAACTGTACCCCCGAAGCCGTAAGTTTAGGAGACACAGTGCCGCTGTGACGTCTGAAATAGTCCAAAGCCATCGGCACCTCCACCACCCGGCCTCTCATGGCGAGCTCTATATAAAACAGGTAGTCACCCGAAGCTTTGAGTTCCATATAGTCCAACGGCAACCCTTTAAGCGCCGACTTTTTAAAAATCATGCTGCTGGCATTGAGCAGACGATTACCCATGAGCAGGCAATTCTTCACAAACTCATCCCCACTCCAACGGTTACAGCATTTATCCCACTTATCGGCAGGAATATCACTATATGTACCCGGTATGTAGGACACACCCTTCACAGCCCCCTTCTCATCTTTCTCATTGATAATCTGCAAACGCGAGACAGCCATAACCACATCTTCATCACCGTCAATGGCTCGCATCAGGTATTCAAGGAACTTAGGATGAGCCACATCATCGCTCTCCGCTATCCATATATATTCACCCCTGGCAAGTGAAAATCCCTTTTGCCACTGCTTGAAAGTCGAACCGCTGTTCTCCTCATTCAGCACTATGTGGCTCACCCGCTTATTGCCCCGGTAGCTTTCTATGACATCGACACTATCGTCTGTCGACTTATCATCGAGTATGATGACCTCAAAATCCTGATAGCTCTGATTCAACACACTGTCAATCCTCGCTTTCAGATAGGGGGCATGATTATAATTGGGGATAATGACACTTACTTTCATTTGCTTGCTGTTGTTAATGCACATTAAATATATCCCTGTCCTCTTTTACCGGATCAAATATCGAATGATACGGAATCCACAACCGCCATGTGTTATATGTCCAGTAATATGTTCCATAAGTTATGGCTACTCCGGTGAAAAGAATTATCGCATACTGTTTTAATAGAATCTTCTTCCGTCGTATAAGTTCACAGAAGGCATCAGATATCGCTATTACCAGGAATAATTTAAAATAATTACAGAATCGTGAAAATATGATAGGATTAAACAATGCACATAATCCAAGCAACACCATAACTAAAATCATATTCTCATAGCGTAATTTTATCGGTGTCTTAAATTTCACGACATAGCAAAATACCAATGGAAAAAGAAAATCTCTCAAAAATGACAAACTGTCGGCCAACATTCCATGGGATTTATCATTCTCATAGGACTCAATTTTTTTACTTAATGCCTCGATATCGCTGAATAATGCAAACATCTGATCTAAAAAGAATACACTTAGTCCGGCTAAAGCAATTAATAAAATAAATCTAGCGTCCAACTTTAACCATGTCAAAAACGGAAGTATTATCAATATGACAGCCGAAATGTGGAACAGACAGCTCAATGTGACACCCAAATAATAAATAATCCACCTATGTTTCACCAGATTCTGGTAATTGAACATAAATATCATGATTGCCAATGTCTCACGCAAGATTTCAGTGCCATAATAATAATAGCATATCATAAAGGCAAATAGCAGGGCCGTGTACTTATACCTGGTGGAACGTTGCAAAAATATAAACAATAGCGTATTAAATATCAGCGCGTGTATAATCTGAAACACGTAGAACTCTTTCGACAGACTCCTTGAAACAGCTACCAAAAGATTATAGAAAGGTTCGAATCGGTTCTTTGAAATAAATGTATAGCTGTCCAAATCCTGAGCCCATTTAAACTCACCCATATACATAATAGTATCTCCCCCTACCTCAAATCTAAGTCCTAATAAGGCAGTTAGGTATACAAACAGAAATCCCCACCAAAATTTATCGCCAAATTTCGGTCTACCTCCCGCTCTCCCATTTATATCATAGGAAATTGAGCAGAAGAAACAGAGAATTAACGGTATTAAATAGACCTCCATTTTATTTTTCTCTCTTTTTCAATTTGTTTATTATTGCTTCATTGGACAGATTCTCAATTTCGCGTTTTAAAGGTGTGAGCCATCTTTGAATAGAATAATCCTTATCTGAGTTATTTAGCTCATGTGACAAAAAGCGATTTCCTTCAGTCTTCCTTTTTTCAAGTTCCTTCGACGCCACATCTCCCTTCACATAATCCTTATACACATATTCACTCAATGATTTGCTCCAATAGTGGTTAAGATAACCCTTGGATGCAACTGCTGAGTTAATTAATGACTTATTGTGAATTGAAATTATCTTTGACAAATTGACAGGGAATAGTTTTATCCCACAAAATTTTGCAGTATGCCAATGAACTGATATCTCATTAAAATCATAGTCATTATTGATGAATGTCTTTCCGGTGGAAGTCAGACATGGCCAACACGATGTATAAGCCTCTATTACCATTTTATCCGGTCTAAATATATGACCAGAAGTTCCAAACATCCTCCAGTTGAACGTTACTGCCGGAAATTTCCCATATTTCATCAAAAAGGATTTAATATTATTGCAATCCCTAATATTGACAAATTCATCCGCGTCAATATATCCTAACCAATGGGTTTCCTTCTTGTTTTGCTCATAACAGTCATTATAAGCCTTTAACTGAGCATACTTGAATGGAAAATCCACCAATGTGACAATTTTTTTTTCAATATACGGAGCTAACACATCGGCATATCCATCATCTGAATTATTATTATACAGATAAAAATGGTCAACTCCTATTAATATATGATAGTCCAACCATTCTTTCAGATATTTGGCCTCATTTTTAAATATCAGACATAACGAGACTTCATACTTGTAATTATGCTTACACGATCTTGCCAAAAAGTAGTGCCACCATACTAATATATAGTATAACGGACTATATATTATCGTGAATACCAATAATTTCATCATTGACAGCACACTCAATTTTGATATGCCTTTCGATGTATAGTACTCAACATTCATTAGCTATTCTTCTGTATTTCAAATTTAATAATAATCCTATCACATTTGGCCTACATTATGTCATCCATGCATAAATTTGGATTTAAACATCTTCTTAATCTTGAGTCTTTGAGTTGAATCAAAAGCAAATAGCCAAACGCTCAATATATATATCGGAATAAACAATCCGGTACTCTTTAAAAGTTTTTCTAATCCGCCACAGCCGGCTGTCAATCTATCAATGCCATACATTCCTGCTAAAATAATTATTAAAATGGCACTAATCGGACCAAACACCTTCCTTATATAGGAACAGATATCCAACCCTATCATTTTTTTCATATAGACTACCCTTGCAAACAGAATAAAGCCCTCTACACCACACTTGACAGCCATAACCCAGTAAGGCACCATATCCAACGCAAGGACAAGGTAGGCAAATATCACATTGAGCATGATGATGATACTCAGAGTCACCTGATACCCCTTTATTTTACCGGTGGCAAATACAGCCGTATCCATCGGGCCTCCGAAACACATCATTGAGAACTGCACAAGGGTAAAACTCGCAAAAATTGATGTATATGTCGGCACATTATTTCCTAACCATAGATGCAGAATATAGTTCATGTTAAATATCATCGGAACGGCAAAAGCCACTACAAGCAAAAACGAATATAATCCGACATTTCTAACTAAATCCTGAACCCTCTCATTATCGCCTGATGAATAGCTCTTCACTATCTGAGGATTAGATGCCTTCTGCAAATTGTAAACCACAGTACTTACTGCATTATTAATTTGCATTGATATTCCGTAGGCGGCGTTAACTGCCACTCCGCAGAATATGTTCAATAGCACATTCACTCCCTGGGTTGCTGTCATGGAGGAGCATGCCCCGAATAGATTCCAACCTGAAAATGTCCCGATCTCTTTCAGATAGTTCTTGTCCCAACACAATTTTAGCTTCACACACTCAAAACGCCGCGAGCAATAAACCTGATAATAAACAAATATCAGTATCGCCGAAATAAAAGTAAGTGCACCATAGACTATGAGGCTTTCTACGGCAAAATGAATCTTAAGCATAAACACTATGGCCAAAAGCAAAAATGCCTCTACCAAACTCACTATAGCATAGAACGACATCCGCTCATAGGCTATTATTGTCGACTCATAGGGCATTCGCAATAAATTCACAAACAATGTGAAAATAGTGAATTGAAATACCCAGTTTACTGCATCCATGCTTCCGGGAGGAAAATTCATCTTATGGTTCACAAACCACAATCCGAAAGTCTCCAGGACTATCACTACCACAACCGCTATCACAAAAAACAATTCTAAACTTATGTTAAAAATAGCGTTGAGATTATGGCCTCCCTTGCCCATGTCGAAATTAAGGAATCGCTGGGTGGCGGTGACAAGCGGAGAGCTGATAAACGAGAATGCCACAACAAATGCCGCTACAACGTTCCACACGCCATAGTCATCCACACCGAGGACTTCCAGCAATACACGCGATGTGTAAAGCTTGACCAACATTATGATGGCCATTCTGAAGTACAGGAAAAGAGTATTTTTTACAATTCTCTTGTTACTCGTCTGTGAATCCGACACTTTTTCGTCCATTAGTTTATGTATGGCTTGGCTTGGCCACACGTTTCTCGCCCAGCAGGCATGCCGACAGCGGGGCAGAGAGATGAATCAACCGTATAAGCAAAAGACATACCGCAAGAACCAACAGGGATATGAGCGGCACTATTAGGCAATTGAACACCCATGGGTTATAACCGTCAAAGTTGACAGTTTGTTTCAGATACATCTCAAGCAGGAATGTCTGCAACACATATACGCCAAGCGTGTTCTTCCCTTCGGCCACAATATAGTCACCTATCCTTGAGGAGGGTACAGAGTGGGACAGATAAGAGAACATCGAGATAAAAAATGTTGCTCCCACAAGCCCTATGGCCAAACGTCCCAAATGCCTTAGCAGATAATCAATCAGCACCGCAGGAGTCAAGGCCGAAAAACTAAGTCCATGCCCCGAAGTGTTCATACAAATACCTTGCATCCAAGGCACAAGCATCAGCACGAACAGCAATCCGGAAATAAGCATCACCTTACGGCTACCGCCCCGAGTAAGTATAAAACCGGCATTGTTACGGACCAACACTCCAAACAAGAAACTTGGATACATCAGATTGATTTGCCATAATGGTATGCACTGGCTCATAAGCAGAGTGATGATAACCCCCGCCTTCCGATAGCGTCCTGTCGAGAAGGCTATGCTATATAGCATGCTGCAGACAAATGCGCTGCGCAGGAACCAAAAACTATTGATTGAGGTCGTTTTTTTACCCCCCCAAAATTCGTCGACTCCAAGCGCTATTGCGATGACACTGAAGCATATAACCGGCACTATCAATTGCTTGAACCGTTTGATGAAACCGTCACGGAATTTATACTTGACAATGGATGCTCCGAAGTATCCTGAAATCACCATGAACAACGGCATGTGGAACGATGTGATGAAAAGCCACGCCGGCTCAGTAAGCCTGTCGGACGAAAGCAAATGTTGCACTGAATGCCCCCAAATCACCATCAATATGGCAAATAATTTAAGGGCATCCATCCATTTTATCCTGGCGCCGACGCCGGGATTATTAACAATATTCATTAGAGCTGATTGTGTAAAACTGTTCAGATTAAGTTATTAGCTGATAGAAAGGTGCATGACAAAGGTTGAGTACAAGCAATACCTTCCATTCCCTCGCTTCCGCGGTGCGGTAGCGCAGCATTCCGGATAGTTCGCCAACAAATCGTCTGTCACGCCGTCATTAAGGAAAGGTCAGTTGCGGACGGCTGGTAGGTTTGTCACGAATCTCACCCCGCGCGATCCCGGACCCCGGGCCTGAGGTGTATCCGCCTGTCTATCTCCTGTGAATAGACTCACTTCCGATGCCCCAAAGCGAGGCATCGCTTTGCAAAATTATATAAATATTCTTTACAAACCAACTTATTTGTTAATTATTATCAAAAATCCTTACTATGCTGCTCCTCGTCTCTATTTCAGACAAAAATTTGCTCCACACAGCGATTTTTAGTAATTTTGCGCCCGAAATCCCAACGACTTCCAAAAGTCTTCGTATCTAATTCACACACAATCAGAAACACCGATGGAAAAAGACGCAAAAATCTACGTTGCCGGCCACCGAGGCATGGTGGGCTCAGCAATTGTCCGTGAGCTTCAGCGCCAGGGCTACACCAACATCATCACACGCACACATGCCGAGCTCGACCTCATAAACCAGCAGGCCGTCAACGAATTCTTTGCCAAAGAGCGCCCCGAATACGTATTTCTCGCAGCAGCGAAAGTAGGCGGAATCATCGCCAACTCATCAGCCCTCGCCGACTTCATGTACGACAACATGATGCTCGAGATGAACGTCATCAACGCCGCATGGCGCAACGGCTGCCGCAAGCTCGAATTCCTCGGCTCATCATGCATCTACCCACGCCTCGCACCTCAGCCCATGCCCGAGTCATGCCTCCTCACCTCCGAGCTCGAGAAGACAAACGAAGCCTACGCGCTGGCCAAAATCTCGGGCCTGAAATACTGCGAATTCCTCAACCGCCAGTATGGCACCGACTTCATCTCAGTCATGCCGACAAACCTCTACGGCCCCAATGACAACTACCATCCCGAGCACTCCCACGTCCTCCCGGCACTCATCCGCCGCTTCCACGAAGCCAAAGAGTCAGGCGCCACCGAAGTCACATGTTGGGGCGACGGCTCACCGCTGCGCGAATTCCTCTACGTCGATGACCTCGCCAACCTCTGCGTGTTCCTCATGAACAACTACTCAGGCAACGAGACCGTCAACGCCGGCACAGGCAAAGAGCTCACCATCAAAGAGCTCACCGAACTCGTGGCAGAGACCGTAGGCTACACCGGACGCATCCTCTGGGACACATCACGCCCCAACGGCACACCACGCAAACTCCTCGACGTGTCAAAAGCCCGCTCACTCGGATGGACCTACACCACAGAGCTCCCCGAAGGCATCCGCCTCGCCTACCAGGACTTCCTCACCAACCCGATGCGAGCCGAACGCTGACCCCCGGGCCCACACCACTCATCTCCTCTCTCCTCCACTTTTCACCAGATCACCCTCCCTCCACCTCCCGATCCCACAAGCCGAAACCCACACAAAATCCCCGCACAGCTGCAAAACGAGCACCTTTATTACACACTTTTCGCAAAAAAATCACTAACTTTGCGCCTTATTACGGCCTCACGCCAAACACTAACATATCACTATGCAGCAAGCACCCCAACCGCATAACCGTCCGGACAAAAAGACCGACAGAAAACCAAAGACCCATCGCGGCATCATCGCCACGATGTGGACCATCTTTCTCCTCGCCTTTGCCGCCATATTCATATTCCTCTTCCTTATCTACAACGGCGTCATAGGCTACATGCCCCCCGTCGAAGAACTCAAAAACCCCACCGACCGCTTCGCCTCAGTCCTCTACTCCGCCGACGGCAAAGAGATCGGACGCTACTTCACAGGCACAGGCAACCGCGTCTATGCCGACTTCGACGAAGTGTCGCAACACGTCATCGACGCCCTCATCTCCACCGAAGATGTGCGCTTCGAGCAACACTCCGGCATCGACATGCGCGGCCTCGGCCGAGTCCTCTTCAAGACACTCCTCATGGGCAACAAGAACGCAGGCGGCGGCTCTACCCTCACCCAGCAGCTCGCCAAGCAGCTCTACTCCCCCTCAAGCTCCGGCCTCCTCTCCAGAGCCATGCAGAAACCAATCGAATGGATGATAGCCGTCAAGCTCGAACGCTACTACTCCAAAGAGGAAATCATCAAAATGTATCTCAACCAGTTCGACTTCCTCTACAACGCCGTCGGCATCAAATCGGCCGCACACGTCTACTTCGGCAAAGCACCCAAGGATCTCACCATCGAAGAAGCAGCCACACTCGTGGGCATGGTAAAAAACCCCGCCTACTACAACCCTCTGCGCCAGAACGAGCGCACACGCCAGCGCCGCAACGTCGTGCTCCAGCAGATGCAGAAAGCCGGTAAGCTCACACAGCAGGAAGTCGACAGCCTCTCGGCCCTCCCCCTCACTCTCAACTTCCACCGCGTCGACGCCAAGGACGGCATCGCACCCTACTTCCGCGAAGAACTCCGCCGGATGCTCCGCGCCAAAAAGCCCGAACGCTCCAACTACCGCGGATGGGAGACCCAGAAATACATCGACGACTCAATAGCCTGGGAGACCAACCCCCTCTTCGGTTGGATAGAGAAAAACCCCAAACCCGACGGGACGAAATACGACATCTACAACGACGGCCTGAAGATCTACACCACCATCGACAGCCGCATGCAGCAATATGCCGAGGAAGCCGTCGCCGAACACCTCGGCACCAGCCTCCAGCCAGCATTCTTCCGCGAGAAGCGTGGCACAAAAGGCGCTCCCTACACCACCGACCGCGCCGAACTCTCTGAAATCCGACGCAACCACCTCATACGCAACGCGATGAAGAACACCGACCGCTACCGTGTGATGATGCGCGCCGGAGCCTCACGCGAGGAAATCGACAGAGCTTTCAACACACCGCGCGAGATGAAAGTCTTCTCCTACGCCGGCAGCGTAGACACCGTAATGACACCCCTCGACTCCGTCCTCTACCACAAACACTTCCTCCGCACAGGCTTCATGGCCATGGACCCCCTCAACGGCCACATCAAAGCCTACATCGGAGGCCCGAGCTTCTCCTACTTCCAGTACGACATGGTGTCGACAGGCCGTCGACAGATTGGTTCTACGGTCAAACCATTCCTCTACACCTACGCAATGGAAGAAGGCTTCACCCCCTGCGACGTCCTCTCCAACACACAGCCGGTGATCACCGACGAAGCCGGACGCACATGGGCACCGCGCAACGCCGGCAGCGCACGCGTAGGCGAGATGGTCGACCTGAAATGGGCGCTCACCAACTCCAACAACTGGATATCCGCACGTCTCATCTCACAGCTCTCCCCCTCCTCCCTTGTGCGCACCATGCACAACTTCGGCATCACCGCCCAGCTCCCCGCCGTAATGTCGCTCTGTCTCGGACCGGCCGACGTCTCCGTCAAAGAGATGGTCACCGCCTACTCGGCATTCGCAAACAACGGCATGCGAGTCGACCCAATGTTCGTCACAGCCATCGCCGACAACAACGGCAACATCATCTCCGAATTCTCCCCCCGCCACACCGAGGTAATCAGCGAGAAAGCCTACTACCGCATCCTCTCCATGCTTCTCAACGTAGTCAACGAAGGCACCGCCCACCGTGTCCGCTCACGCTTCGGCCTCACAGCCGAGATGGGAGGCAAAACCGGTACCACAAACTATAATGCCGACGGATGGTTCATGGGCTTCACCCCCAACCTCGTGGCCGGCACATGGGTAGGAGGCGACGAACGCTTCATCCACTTCAACACCATGGCCTACGGACAAGGTGCCTCTATGGCCCTCCCCATCTATGGCCGATTCATGAAAAAGGTCTACGCCGACCCCACTCTCAACTATTCACAGTCAGCCAAATTCAATATCCCGGCCGACTTCAATCTCTGCGAAAAAGAATTCTACGGCTACTACGACGAGCCTGTCGATGCCGACAACAACGCCGAGGAATCATCCATCGAAGGCGTTTTCGACTGATTCCGGCATTCAATCCCACCCATCCAATGGCCATCCCACGCGCGATGGCCATTGTCATATTCCACATCACCCTTAGCCTTCCGCCACTGGAAACTGATACTAACCGTCCTATTTCCCTCCTTTACCACTTTTTTTACAAAAAGTTTGCTAAACTCTTAAAAATAACTTAAATTTGTGCCGAATTTAGGTTAATGCGGAAAAAGACCTTTCCGTCATTCACTTTATATTCCGTTCAGACGCCATTCCGACTTAAATTCCTGTCAAGGAGACACCTTATTAATATAATAATACCATTCCGGTTTATTCAGACTTATGTATTTTATCCCTCATTCGAGGGACATTCATACCATTCAAACTTAATTTCTTATTACTTAACCAAATCATTTTATGAAGAAAATCTTTACTCTTCTTGCAGTAGCTGCTGTCGCAGTTACAGCTAACGCAGAACTCGTAGTGGTAAACGCTCTTCCCGTTGACGATCCCGCAGTTGAAGCAAAGTTAGTAAACGCTGGCACTGTTATCGTTGATAACGATGCAATCAAAGTCACCACCGTTTTCGACGCAACTGCAGGCAAGACTGCATCAAGCGCAGACCCCGAAGCCGTTTACACATATCCTGACGGACTCAGCTTCCCCACTTGGTTCGAACTCCGTGCTAAACTCTCAGGCGCTGAATTCGTACAGGACGGAACCCGTACTCCCCTCATCATAGAAGTTAAGAAGCCCATCGCTACACTTAACTCTTACGTTCGTACCGGCAACAACAAGACTGTTAATCTCTACGACTCTTCAGTTACAGCACTCACCAGCACCAACAAATCAGAAGTTGACGCAGGTTCTACTTCTAACAACTTCTGGATCTGGACTTGGTCAAACCTCGCTGCCGGCACTTACACAATGTCAGAAGCAGGTGGCACAGGCCGTTTCTCAGGTCTCTCTTACGAACTCGCTGACGATGACTCATCTGCCATCACTGACATCACTGTTGACGAAAACGCTCCTGTTGAATACTTCAACCTCCAGGGCATCCGCGTTGACAATCCCGAAAACGGTCTCTACATCCGTCGTCAGGGCAACAACGTAAGCAAAGTACTCGTAAAATAATAATCGAGTCACACATCACTTCATAAAATCATCGCGATTTTAACCTCTATGGTCACCGGTCACAACCGGTGGCCATTTTTTTAAACCAATCTGTGGCCCCGCGCGTTATCTCATTATCAATTTACCCACTTTTCAATAATATTTATTTCCCCACCATACACACCGACATGAAACATATCATCATCATGGGAGCCACCTCAGGCATCGGGCTCCGCATCGCCGAGATTTACGCTACTGCCGGATGGCGCGTAGGTATAGCCGGACGCAAGGACGACGTAATGAAGGAACTCCGCTCACGTTTCCCGAAACAGATTGAATGGTCACATATCGACATCACCCATCGAGAGGCTCCAAGACAACTTAAGTCACTCATCGACTCCCTCGGAGGGATGGACATCTATCTCCACATATCTGGCATAGGCTACGAGAATCCGTCGCTCAACTCCGAACACGAAATAGCCACCGTACGCACCAATGTACTCGGATTCACACAGATGATAGACACCGCATTCAAGTACTTCCGTGACTCCTGCGAAGGACATGGACAGATTGCCGCCATAACCTCCATAGCTGGGACAAAAGGGATAGGACAACTCGCAAGCTACTCCTCCTCAAAAAAATTCCAACAGACCTATCTGCAAGCTCTTGAACAACTCGCCAACACGCTGTCACTCGATATCAGCTTCACCGATATCCGTCCCGGATGGATTCGCACCCCACTTCTAAAAGCTGACAGGGAATATCCCATGACAATGGAACTTGACCGTGTTGCACCTCTCATCATCAAAGCCATACGCCGGCGCACACGTGTTGCAGTAATTGACTGGCGTTGGGCCACAGCCTACTTCTTTTGGCGGCTCATACCAGGTCGCCTTTGGGTACGTATTCCGCTCCAAGTCTCCACACCTGCCACCCCTGTAGAAACCATCGAACAGAAGGTCACTGAATCACTGGAAGCACAGCCCGAATAAAAGGATCAAAA
>OFFD01001687.1_pt1 | contig 12510 bp, 10 predicted proteins | sample 1521291 | NCBI WGS metagenome assembly OFFD01 (sample SAMEA3504103, study PRJEB24116) | mouse gut metagenome | biome: mouse gut; feature: mouse-associated habitat; material: faeces | place: Denmark | collected 2011 | reverse complement strand
AAACAATGCTGGCTGTATCACACCTTTCGATGTGACACCCCAACATTTATTGTAGCCTGCAAATAAAAAGTCAATAGAAAAATGAGTAAATTTGCAGGAAAAAGCGTGGAATTTATGTAGGAAATTTGAACAACAAAAATAGACCACCGAAAAACGCTGGCCTGGAAAATATAGGATATTGACGCTACTCCGTATCAGGAAGAGAACGCAAATATTCTTTTACTCGACCGTAATAAATACGCAAGAATTTATTGGCGCCGGCTGTCATGTACACATAATACGGCTTTCCTTCAGCACGCTTTTTATCCAGAAAAGCATAAACAGCATCATCAGAAGGTGTAGTCTTAATGAGAACATCCATGACTTGAAATAGTGCTTTGCGCAAATACGGAGAACCATGCTTAGAGGTTGGAACGCTTCTTTGGGTATATTCACCAGACTCGTTTACACCAGGATCAACACCGGCAAAAGCGGTCAAAGCGCCTCGATGCGTAAAGCGAGTAATGTCGCCAATTTCAGCCATAATTTGAGGTCCTAAAGAAGAGCCAATCCCTTTCATTGCCATAACAACCGGATATTCCGGGAGCTGTGAAGCAGTTTCATTCATCTGGATGCGAATATCTTCCACCACTTTAGAAGTGGCATTAAGCTGTTCAATGGCTTGCTTTACAAGCAATTTCGTAAGGTTGTCCTTTGGAAGAACTGCAATTATCTCTTTCGACGCAGCGTAGATTTCTTTCGCTTTATTGGAACTAAAATTATATCCTTTACATTTACACCATTTCTGGTAATGCTCGATGAAGGCGGAAAGAGACATGGTTCTAACACAATCCACATGCCAATAGGTTTCAGCAAAGTCCACCCATTTTTGATGTCCGTCATCACGGGTCGGACTATCAAAGAACTTATTGCAACCGGGAAAGGTTTCGTCAAGTAGAGATATTAAGTTGTTTTTGGAGGCAGTCTTTTCTTTGATATAGAAATGGAACTGCCGGTTCAGAAGTTTTAATTGAGCACGAAGATGGTCCATATAAGTATATTGGTCCAAATTATTCCAGTTGTTAAGGGTATAGCGGGCAATTTTAGAGGAATCCGCCTTGTCAGATTTGACTTTGCGAAGAGAATTGTTGCTGAAGTCCTTGATTAACTTAGGATTGACAAGAGCGACGTAGAACCCGGCCTGAGTGAGTGCATGGGCAATAGGCTCATAATAATGGCCTGTGGCTTCCATGACGATTCGGGATTCGCCTTGGATATTTTTGATACGAGAGATTAAAGCATTCATTTCAGAAGAAGTGTGTTTCACTTCAAAAGGTTTGATGACAATTTCGCCAAAGGGACGAAGAATGGTAACCATGCTTTTACCTTTGGAAACATCAATACCAACTGCGTTCATAAAGAATCACCTCAACAATAATAGACTAAGCAATGTGGAAAATAGCTTTACTTATTGCCATTCAATCTACTGTGGTGTGACACGAACGTATTGGAAGAATAGTTCAACCTGCATAAATCGAACGCTGCAAGTAAGAAGCTGGTCGACTGACTACAATACGGACGCAAAGTCCAAGAACCTAAGTGTCTGGCCCATTGCTTCTTACTGTTTAGCAGTTATGGCAACAAGATGGTATAGGGATATCGGCTAATTTATCCTTATACCGTAGCCTAATATTATTGTAGTAGAACCCATTTTTTTATTACTTAAAAAATCGGTAATTTACAAAGCAGAAAAACGGAACTATAGATTGCAAAGGTTAATTATTCGTGTTATCATAAAAGTTACAAGGTTATTGTTAATTTCGTGATTTATTTTGCTTTTATAATTAATATTGTAACAAGAGGACCGAATATGGTAAAAATTATTATTGGTGGAGTAGCGTTCCTTTTATTTATAATTTACGATTTAGAGCAGGCAGGTGCTTTTGGCAGACAGTTTCATAATATAGTACGGCTATTTTTTTTACTTGGTTTTGTGTTTTTAACCTTTTCAACGATTAATGTAGTAAGAATGCAAGTAGCTACACTAGCTTTTTGGAAGTTTCATTCTGCCTTTTTTTTATTTTGTGCAGTGTGTTTTCTTTTTTTGTTGATTTATACACTTTTTTTTGCTTTGCCTTTTCAGGAAACCTATATAGTGCAAGATGTTGGAAACAGAGTTTGCGCGCGAGGAATGTATGCTTTGTGTCGTCATCCTGGTGTATTATGGTTTACGGGATTTTATCTTTCACTGTGGTTTGCTTTGGGCGGTCTCCAGTTACTTTGCATAGCACTTTGGTATTGTTGTTTGAATTTATGTTATGTGATTTTTCAAGATAGGTATACGTTTCCTAAAATATTTTTTGATTATGCGCACTATAGGCAGCAGGTTCCTTTTTTAATTCCTAACAGAAAAAGTGTGCGGCAATGTCTTAGCACTTTGCGGAAAGCCGGTGATCTTCGTGAAATTTGAGCAAAAACTGAAAAAACTTTCGCAGGAAGAAATTTGGCAGGAATATTGCGGCTTTCTTGACTTGTCGTTGGAAGAATATATGCAGATACAAAAGCGATTGATGGAAGAGCAGATTGTGCTGTGGAGTCGCAGTGCCTTAGGCCAGCGTTTTTTGCAGGGGAAAGAACTGCATAGTATTGCGGAATTTCGTCAGCAAATACCCTTGACAACTTATGAGGATTATGCGGATATATTGTTGCAAAAGCAAGGCTACATGCTGCCCGATGAACCCATTATCTGGATTCAGACGACTTGGGAAGGCGGGCGGCATCCCATTAAGGTAGCTCCCTACACAAAAAGTATGTTGGATACCTATCGCAATAATGTGTTGGCCTGTATGATTTTATCTACAACAGAAACAAAAGGAAAATTTGACATCAAAGCCTATGATACTTTTTTATACGGCTTGGCCCCCTTGCCCTATGCGACGGGCTTGTTTCCCTTAGCTCTGCAGGATGAAATTCAGATCGATTTTCTGCCTCCAGTAAAGGAAGCAGTGACAATGTCCTTTGGCGAGCGCAATATAAAGGGTTTTAAGATGGGCCTTTCCCGCGGCATTGATTTCTTTTTTGGTTTAGGCAGTGTAGCTTATTTTGTCAGCTTGAGTGTAGCTGGAATGGGGTCCTCTAAAAGTAAGGGGAAAGACAGCAGAAAACTGTCTTCTTGCTCGTTGCCTATGTTGTATCGGTTATTGCGGGCCAAATATCGTTGCCGTAAAGAAGAACGAGAGTTGTTGCCAAAAGATTTGTTTCAATTAAAAGGCTTTATGGTGGCAGGTACGGATAATCATTCTTATAAAGATGATTTGGAGCGAATGTGGGGAATCCGGCCCATGGAATTGTTTGCCGGTACAGAGCCGAGCTGCATTGGCACGGAAACCTGGACACGCAACGGTATGTATTTCTTTCCAGATACGTGCTTTTATGAGTTCATTCCCGAACAGGAGATGGAGCGTAACTTAAGTGACCCGACCTATCAACCCAAGACCTATTTGATGGACGAGGTGATTCCCGGAGAAAAATATGAATTGGTGATTTCTGTTTTAAAAGGCGGCGCTTTTGTGCGCTATCGGGTTGGTGACGTTTATCGTTGTGTAGGATTAGAAAATCAAGAAGATGAAACACATATTCCTCGTTTTCAATATATTGATCGCATTCCTACAATTATAGACATTGCAGGTTTTACGCGAATTTCAGAGCATTCGATTCAAAATGTGTTGGAATTGTCGCAGCTGCAGATTGTAGATTGGTTTGCCATGAAGGAATACAATCAGGATAAACGGCCTTTTTTGCATCTTTATGTGGAAATGTCCCCGCAATCCTTGGTGAGCCAGGCTGTCACTCGGGAAATTTTGCGAGAACATCTCAGTGTATATTTTAAATATGTTGATCAGGATTATAAGGATTTAAAACGAATTTTGGGTGTCGATCCGCTGGAAATTACCATTTTAAAATGTGGTACGTTTTTTGCCTATGAGCAGCGGTGGGGAAAGCATCTGCGCAAGATCAATCCTCCTATATATGATGTAATGGATTTGCTGCGTTTGCAGGAGACTGTGGACCCAGGTTATCGGGGAGGGCGTTTGCTATGACAACTGGTTATGCATTTATTTCGATTATTGCGTTAGTTTGTTATGTGTTTTTATTGCTGACTTTTATGGCCGCCAAAAAAAGCAAGCTGATCCATGTATTTATGTTGGTGTTGGTTTGCATGATCCTTTGGACTGGCGGTTCTTTCTGCATGCGTGCGCTGCTGTGGCCTGGGGTTAAATTTTGGTATGATGTTTCTATTTTAGGATTGACTCTGGCGCCCTATGCTTTTTTCCTGTTCAGTCAGGAGTTTGTAAAAGTTGACGCGCCCTTTTGGCGAAAATTTTGGCTGGTGTTGATTGGTCTGGCCAACGGCTGCAATATGATAACCGGCAGTTTGCTGGCGCCGCCAGAGATGCTGGTCGCAGCGGACGGTGCGATTTCTTTTATCTATCATACCACCTGGAAGGTTTTGTTCCTTTATGGTGTTACCTTTGGTGTCAGCATTCAGATGTTTTATTTGATTTGGCAAAAGAGCAAGCAGGATGAAATGATTAAACGGCAATTTATGCCTATTGTCTTAGGCATTTTGCTACTATATGCAGGGAATGTGGTCATTTTTCTGCCTATGTTTAAGGGATTTCCTGCAGATATTTTAGCTGGTATTGTCAATGTATTTTGCCTGTTCTATATGCTGTATGCGCGCCGTATGTTTAAGCTGACGCTGCTGGTATCGAAAGGAAGCTGCTATGTAATTGCCGCTGTTTGTTCCTTGCTGATTTTCAGCAATGTGGTGTTTCCATTGCGCCGGTTTGTGGTGGATAAATTCCCAAGATTCGCTAACTCCGATATATTGATTGTTTCCGTCATATTTTTAGTGGCGACGGTATGTATTTATCAGGCGTTAAAACATCTGCTGGATAAAATTTTTATTCGCGAGGAACTGATACGATCGGAAACATTAAAAGAATTCAGCGCCGCAGTTTCCCGAAGTCTGAATATTAATGAAATTTTAGATGTGATGGTGCAGGTTATTCAGAATACCATCGGCGTCAAAAAAGTCTATGTATGTTTGATTCATAACAATGGCGATCGCTATCAGGTTAGTTATAGCACCAACGCATTGGACAAGCGCAGCTATTACCTGAAGAAAGATAATCCAGTCGTGGTATGGCTGGAGCGAAATAATGCCTGTCTGTTAATGAAGGACTTCCGCAGAACGGTAGCTTATAAGTCTATGTGGGAGACGGAAAAACAGCTTCTGGTGGATTTGGAGATTGAATGTCTGGTGCCGCTGGAAGATGAACAGCAGCTGGTAGGCTTTGTCATGATGACAGGCAAAGAAAAAAATACAAGCTTTACTTATGATGATTTGAATTTTTTGGATTCGGTGAAGTCCATTGGCTCCATTGCTGTAAAAAATTCTCATCTGTATGAGAAGGTTTATCTGGAAGCGCGGATTGATGAGCTGACAGGCTTGTTAAACCGCAAATATTTTTATGAAATTTTAGAGCAGGAAACGGAAAAACACAAGAACAGCTCCCTCAGTTTGGTTCTGCTCAGTGTAGATGATTTTAAGCTCTATAACCAGCTATATGGTACTCAGGAAGGCGATTTGGCGTTGCAGCAGGTGGCAATGGTTTTGCGGGCTTGTGTGGGTGAAAACGGGTATGTAGCCCGCTACAGCGGAAAGGAGTTTGCGCTTATTTTGCCCCAGCATGATATGCTGGCAGCGAAAAATATGGCTGATAACATTCGTCAGCAAGTGATGGATATCAACAAACAACGGCCCAATCAGTTTTACCGGCAAAAGGTGCTGACCATCAGCGCCGGTATCTGCGCAATTCCTTATGCAGCCAACAATCGGAAACAATTGATGGACAACGCGGACCAGGCATTGTATCAGGCCAAACGCAGCGGAAAAAATAAAGTGGTTATTTATGCGGTGGGAGAAATACAGCGGAGTTGTCCGTTATCTGCAGAAAGTGGCACAGGATATCGGGAAGGAATCTATTCTGAATATGCTTCCACTATTTATGCGCTGACTGCGGCCATTGACACCAAGGATCATTACACCTTCAGCCACTCTAAAAATGTGGCCGTTTATGCGGCAAGCTTTGCGAAAGCATGCGGTTTGAACACGGAGAGTGTGGCCATTATTGAGGAAGCTGCCTTACTACATGATATTGGGAAAATCGGCATCCCAGAACACATTCTTAATAAGCCGGGACGGCTGGAGCCCGATGAATATCAGATTATGCAGCAGCATGTAGAAAACTCCATTGGGATTATCAGGCATCTGCCTTCGTTGGATTATGTCATTCCTGCTGTGATTGGGCATCATGAACGCTGGGACGGCAAAGGGTATCCGCGGCATATTGGGGGGGAGGACATCCCCCTTTCCGCACGGATTCTTTGCATTGCTGACTCCTTTGACGCTATGATTTCCTGCCGATCTTATAAGAAGGCATATTCGGAAGAAAAAGCGCTGACAATCATTTTAGAAGAATCGGGTCGCCAGTTTGACCCCAAATTAGGGCCGCTGTTCGTACAAATGGTGCAGGAAGGCATAATTCGTTCTGTACAGAATGAGAATTCATAAAAGAGAAATTTTCTAAAAAACCTGAATAGTTACTTTACTTTTCTTCTTCTCTATGTTAAGCTATCAGTAGTAATTTCATGTGAAAAAATAAAGGAGGAAAAAACATGAAGAAAAAAATGAAAACATGGCTGGTATTGGGCTTAGTTGTAATGCTGTTGGTAAGCCTGACAGCTTGCGGCAATGGTGGAAATTCCACTGAGGATGTAATGAAGGCAGCACAGGATGCACTGAATGAAGTAAGCAGTATGCGTTATGACATGGTTATGGATATGGACATGTCTGCTGGCGGTCAGACCATCACAAGCAATACGACAGGAAAAATTGCCTACAATGCTGACCCGTTGACAATGAAAATGCAAATGACCGTGGATATGGGTGCACAGGGAAAAGTCGATATGCTGATGTATGCTGGCCAGGATGGAGACAATCTGGTAATGTACATGAACGATGGTACTACCTGGGGCAAACAGACTTTAGCTGATGCATCTCAGTTGGAGCAATACAAAGCGCAGGATTCCATGAGCATTTATCTGGAAAATATTGATTCCTTCAAGGAAGCTGGCACAGAACAGATAAATGGCGGTGAAGCCACAAAGTATGAAGGGATTATTGCAAACGACGCTTTGAATGAAGTTATGGCGGCGTCCGGTATGGAAGAACAGCTGGCCCAGTATGGTTTGACCGCTGAGGAGGCTGCAGCAATCTATCAGGATTTAGGGGATCTGCCCGTTGCAATCTGGATTGACAGCGAAAGCAAGCTGCCTGTAAAATACGAAATGGACATGACAGCTATGATGCAGAATATTATGACGAAAGTCTTTGAAAAGATGGATGTTGCTGCAGAAGATATGGATTTTACAGTAGACAAAATGTTTATTTCCATGACGTTATATGATTTCGACAATGTAGGAGAAATTGCAATTCCAGAAGAAGCAAAAAATGCTCCAGAAATGAACTTAGGCGTATAATTCTTTTGGCAAAAAACTTCTAATGTAACTATAGGCTTGCTTTCCGATTTTTAGATTGGGAAGCAAGCCTTTTTTGTGTAGCACAACGTCTGGCTTGTCGTGCAGACAGCGGAAACTTATCACAGGATGAAAATTTTTTCCAAGTATAACTGTAAAAGGTGGAATGAATAAAGGTTCGATGGTGAGAGCGAAATTCTATATAAGAAAATATGGAATTTCTTTAATTTTAAATTGACAACTATATTTTGAATGATTATAATGATAAAATATAAGTCAAAAATGTTGATGGGGAAGAGTAGCTTGCAGACTGGTTTACAGAGAGCTGCCGGAAGGTGCAAGGCAGTGACTGGCGCAAGGGAACTGGCCCCGGAATTGTTTTTCTGAACAGGATAGCATGTCGTCAGTAGGAAAAATCGGTCTCGCCGTTATAGAGTTTGAGTGGACAGAAATAGTTTGTTTCTGTCAAATAGAGTGGTAACGCGGAATCCTTTTCGTCTCTGAGAGATGAAAAGGATTTTTTGTCTGTATCAGTCTACAACGAATCCGTGGAAAAAGCTTAGGCTGTTTTCATAGAGAAAATCACAAGAAGGGATGATGCAAAAATGGGAATGACCATTACACAGAAAATTCTGGCAGCCCATGCTGGTCTGCCAGAGGTAAAAGCTGGACAATTGATTACCGCCAAAACGGATATTGTACTCAGCAATGATATTACCGGCCCTGTTGCTGTGCGGGAAATGAAAAAAGTAGGCATTACGGAAGTTTTCGATAAAGACAAAATCGCTATGATTCCCGACCATTTTTCACCGACCAAGGACATTAAGTCGGCAGAACAGTGCAAAGTAATTCGTGATTTCGCCAAAGAACACAAGATTAAGCATTATTATGAAGTCGGTAAGATGGGTGTAGAGCACTGTCTGCTGCCGGAACAGGGGATTGTCGGTCCCGGCGATCTCATTATCGGTGCTGACTCTCACACCTGTACTTACGGTGCTTTGGGTGCGTTTGCTACAGGGATGGGCAGTACAGATATCGCCGCCGCAATGATTAGCGGGGAAACCTGGCTGCGGGTGCCGGAATCCATCAAGGTTACCGTAACCGGCAAGCTTGTAAATCCCTGGATTAGCGGCAAAGACGTGATTCTTTATATCATCGGTCAAATTGGTGTGGACGGCGCCTTGTATCAATCGCTGGAATTTGTGGGGGACGGCGTGCAGTATCTGTCCATGGACAGCCGTCTGACCATCTGCAATATGGCCATCGAAGCCGGAGCCAAGAATGGTATTTTTGCCGTGGATGACATCACCAGAGCTTACGTACAGAATCGGTTCCAGCGGGAACCTGTAGAATATTTCAGTGATGCGGATGCCGAATATGTGCGGGAAATTGTTGTAGATCTGTCTACCTTGCAGCCTCAGGTGGCCTTTCCCCACTTGCCGTCCAACACGAAAGAAATCGGCACTTTTGGCGATGTGACCATTGACCAGGTGGTAATCGGTTCCTGCACCAACGGCCGCATGGAGGACATGCAGGCCGCTGCTAAAATCCTGAAAGGCAAAAAGGTTGCGCCTTACCTGCGCTTGATTGTCATTCCCGGGACGCCGGAGGTATACAGGCAGTGTATGAAAGAAGGTCTTATTGATATTTTCATGGAAGCTGGCGGCGTAGTGAGCACGCCTACCTGCGGACCATGCTTGGGCGGTTATATGGGCATTTTGGCCAAAGGCGAGAGAGCCTTGGCTACTACCAACCGCAACTTTATCGGTCGGATGGGCGATCCGGAAAGCGAAGTTTATCTGTGCAATCCTGTCATTGCAGCCGCATCTGCCATTACAGGGAAAATTTCTGCACCTGAGGAGGTAGAAGGCTAATGTATAAAGGAAACGTATGGAAGGTTGGCAACAATGTAGATACCGATGTGATTATCGCCGCCCGTTATCTCAACGATGCCAGCGACGAAAATATGAGAAAACACTGTTTAGAGGACGCCATCCCCAATTTCAGCCAGGTGATTCATACCGGAGATATTTTGGTAGCCGGTAAAAACTTTGGTTGCGGCAGCTCTCGGGAACATGCGCCTATTTCCATCAAAGTGTCCGGTATCAGCTGCGTAATTGCCGAAAGTTTTGCCCGCATTTTTTATCGCAATGCCATCAATATCGGTCTGCCTATCATTGCCAGTCCCAAGGCTGCTGCGGAAATTCAGGCGGGCGATAAACTGGAAGTGGATGTGGAACAGGGTATCATCAAAAACCTGACGCAGGGTACGACGTATCAGGGAGAGACATTCCCGCCCTTCATTCAGGAAATTATTGCTGCAGGCAATCTGTTAAATTATGTAAAGAAAAAGGTGGAAGCAAAATGAAAATCGCAGTGTTAAAAGGGGACGGCATCGGTCCCGAGATTGTAGAAGCCGCACAGGTGGTTCTAAACAAAACAGCAGAAAAATTTGGTTTGGATATTCAATATGCTGACGCGCTCTTCGGCGGTGCGGCCTATGATGTATACGGCGCGCCTTATCCGAAAGAATCGCAAAAAATTGTAGAGAGCTGTGACGCTGTTCTGCTCGGCGCTGTCGGCGCGCCAAAATATGATAAGGTGGAGCCGAGTTCCTTGCGCCCTGAAAGCGGTCTTTTGGCTATCCGCAAATCCTTGGGGCTGTATTGCAACATCCGTCCTATCCAGTATTATGACTTTTTGGCAGACCGTGTGGTATGGAAAAAAGGTTTGCTGGATGGCTTGGATATCGTAATCTGTCGAGAATTGACAGGTGGTGCTTATTTTGGCAAAAGGGACCACGATGAAAATAGTGCGTATGACACCATTTCCTACAACCGTGTCGAAATCGAGCGCATCGTACGCGATGCTTTTGAGATGGCAAAAAATCGCGACCGCAAAATTCTGCACTCCATTGATAAGGCAAATGTACTGGACAGTTCCCGTCTGTGGAGAAAGGTAGTCAACGAGATCGCTGCGGAGTATCCTGAAGTGGAAGTGCATCACATGTATGTAGATAACGCTGCTATGCAGCTTGTTGTCAACCCGACTCAGTTTGACGTGATTGTAACTGAAAATATGTTTGGCGATATTTTGAGCGATGAATCGGCAGCGTTAGGCGGCTCGCTGGGTATGCTGCCATCGGCCAGTCTGGGCGGCAAAATCAGCCTGTTTGAGCCGTCCCATGGCTCTGCACCGGATATTGCCGGTCAAAACATTGCAAATCCCATCGCGACTATCTTATCAGCTGCGATGTTATTGCGTTTCTCTGCTAAAAATGAGGCTGCTGCGCGGGCAATTGAAATAGCAGTGAATGCAGTGCTGGCAGACAATATCAAGACGCCGGATTTGGCCGACGAAGACAGTAAAGTAGTAGGTACCATGGAAATGGCTCAAGAGATTGCCGCAAGAATTAGAACTATCAAATAAAAGGTGTCACAGTGCAATCCCATTTATCATTTCTGGTGTAACTCAATTTATCCTTTACAATAACTTCCATCTGAATATTACAATGGATAAATATACAATACGCATATAAAAAATATGCGAATATACAAATATCGCATACACCATTATATATCAACTATAGAACAGACCTTGTGAGTATAGAGTAATCTTATTTGCAAGGTCTGTTTTTATTATGATATGGAGTGATGATAGATGGATATACCACAACAAATTTGTGATTTAATTACATTAGTATATGATAAAGAAACAGATAAAATTTTTATAATTCCTACCGCAAACGATAAGCCAGTAAAGATAGTATATGAACGTTTCGATTGGGAAACAAAAGTAGACAGTAATAATATAACATTTTCAAAAAAGATGATTTTTGAAGAATTAATAAATGAAGTGTCTGCTGCTAATGATGTTCCTTATGAAAATGTAAAACAATCTTTGCTGAAACAATTTACAGTAGATTTAAATAAGCTAGAAGAATTGTCCAAAGAACGAAAAGATTGATATATAAGTATTGTCCCATATTCTATATAGTTTTTGGGACAAAACTGCATAATAAAAGTCTAATTTTATTAGGTATATTTGATACTAATGATGTCAATAATAGTAAACAATAACGGTGTTTATGTACATAATAGTGCACATTAGTATCACCAAAGTATCAATGAGTATTCCAAAGTGTCAATATGATACTTTAAAGTGCAAAGAACACGAAGTTATAAGTGAATTTTATGAAATAACTTATCCGAATTTGCGTTCTTATTTCGTTATAATTAAGGGGTTATTTTACTCTACGTCATAAATATTAATTACTGATTATAAACATACATAGACAAAGTTGAATTTGTAGTAAAAATAAAATGATAAAACGATTTACATCATGACAAAAGGTTGCTGACAGCTAAAGGGCTTGTCTATTAGTTGTCAGCAATACTTTGAAAAACTGAATAAGCTTGATTGACTTTGTTTCTGCTTAACAAATAAAAATATGAGTTTTATATGGACTTAATCAAGTGATATATCCCAAAATTCAAAGGGTTCAACATCCCTTCATGTTCAACGATTTGTCCACCTATGACTTTGTCAATATTCCTTCTTCAATTTCTAGAACTTTTTGTAGGTGTTGATTTAAAAAAGTTTTTTGTATGAATTCGTTTTTTCCCTGCCTTCAATATATTCATACTTCAATTCCGCTGTTCTGGATGACATATCAATATTGATAATTGGTGATACCCCCGGAGATATAATATCAAGCCACGATTTTACCTGCTCCGCAACAGTGGTCTTGTCCACATCTCCGATTATAACCTTTTTATTTGCAGCTAACGGAATAGCGTTTTGGCTTAGAGTAAGCAAAATTTTGACGCCTATATTAAATAATAATAAAGCTATTTTGTATTTGGGAAATCATACGTTTAGCGTAATGATGCATCATGGATTCTTTTTAAAAATTTATAATGGTTT
>OFFD01001684.1_pt1 | contig 12524 bp, 9 predicted proteins | sample 1521291 | NCBI WGS metagenome assembly OFFD01 (sample SAMEA3504103, study PRJEB24116) | mouse gut metagenome | biome: mouse gut; feature: mouse-associated habitat; material: faeces | place: Denmark | collected 2011 | reverse complement strand
GTATAGCGATAATCCATTATTGGTGGCAGAGTTAGTTTTTATTAAAAAATTTATTCAATATAATTGTATCAAACAAAACATCAAGTAAGGAGATAATAATTAATGTCAAAGGAAAAAACTTTAAAAAATAATATATTTATTTTGTTAGTAATAGCTATATTAACTATCTTATTATCAATATTTATTTTTAGTTTTAACTATGTGTTTGCTGCAGAAGAATATATGGGAGTTGCAAATTACGATAAAAGCTATTGGGAAAACAATTTTAAATGGAAAAATATGCTTAGACCTAAATATACTAATTGCAGAATTGTGCGTACTGGTGATAGAACATATTCTGCAGAAGTAGATGTTTATATGGCTTATGCAAATTTGGGTGTAGGCTGGTGGGAAATACATCTATATATAGATGGAACAGAAATTAGTAATTATGGAAAAGTCAATGAAGCAGATAAAAATCATAATTATAAAGTTGCATTTTCTCATGATGACACAACTTCTATAAAAGTCAAATTTATGGTTTTATCAAATTATGGTGGTACAACAGTGCAAAATACATCATCAGAAACAACAATAAATGCCTATGATAATCAAGCTCCTGCGCTGACCATAAGCAATCAAAATGGTAACATTAGTAATAATGCAATAGTTAATAAGGATGTAACAGTTAGGGCTTCAGATGTTGGCAGAGCTGGCTTTAAAGAAATATTGGTTAGTAAAAATAGTGGTGGATATAATTCTTACACAAAAGATAATGTAACTATAACTGAAGACGGAACTTACTCTGTATATTCAAAAGATAATGTAGGAAATGCAAGTGGCACATTGACATTTACACTTGATAAAACGAAACCACAAGTGGCAAGTTATGATTCTTATACAAATCAAGCTTTTGATTTTAAGGTAACAGATATGCTTGATGTAAGCATTGAATATCGTCTAAATAGTGGAACAACAAAAACAGTAAATCAAAAGTCAATACATATTGATTTGAAAGAAGAAAACTATGGTTGTTGGCAATTTAGGGCGACTGATGCTGCAGGCAATGCTACTGGATGGGAAACAATAAATCTATATAAAAGGTCCAATTTTCCTAATTTGGAACAGATTAAAAATAGCTACAATTTGCCAACGTGGTATACGGTTAAGCTACCGACAAAAACATTTTTTGATATTGCAGGAAATTATAGTTTTGCTACGTATGAATATGCGTTAAATTTTGCAATAGCAAAAGAATGGGAATATAGAGTCGTCAGTATTGGTGGCGGTAAATGGTCTTATGTGAATGTAGGTAATGAGAGTGTAACACAAATTTATGATAATAGGACCATTTTGGATAATGCTGTTTTGAAATATGCTAAAAGCTATATTTCAGACAGAAAGATTTTTGATGGTGGTAGCAATAACTATGAAAATCCGACTGACGAAAACGGAATTTCAAGACCTGATGCATTACTATCGCAAAATGTAATTTTGCCTGAACATTTGGAAGAATATATTTCTTTGCCTAAATTTTTTATTAAACATAACTTCTGTTTTACAAAACCAACAGAAGGTGTTGCTGGAAACAAGAGCTATGTTAAGGTTAAATGGGTATCTGATGGGATTTTGACACAAAATGGTAAAGAAATTATAGTTCCTTATGGCTTATCAATAAAACAAGCTTTAGACAACGAATTGTCCTGGAAACAAGGATATTATTTAGTAACTGAATATGATGAATGTGGCAATATTGAGCAGTATATTATTTGTATAGATACAGGCAATCCTACTGTTACAGCTGATATTTTATTAGGAAATGGAACAACACAAACGATAACTTATGATTTAGACTATGTAGAAAGTCATAGAAATGTTATGCTATACATTTCATTTGATATGAAAAGTTTTTATGATGCAATTGATGATTTTATCTTTATTAGAATTGAAGGTAGAAATTTGTCCGCTAGATTTGTTGTAGGTGATGAACTTCCTATACTAAGTTACGAAAATGGTTATTGGGGAAATTATACTATTGAAGTTTATGACAGAAGCTTAAATTCATTACAATTTAACATAAGAATTGCTGGGGAGCCACCGACTATAAAACATACGTCAACTACGAATGAAACAAGATTTGTATTAACGATTGTAAATAATGACTTGGGGAACGCATTGACTAATGTTGAGTTGTTTAAGGTAACCTATGATGGTACTTATATCAAATTATTGCAAGATGATTTAGGTAACTTGGTTTCTACGGATTTATTTTCTTATACATTTAAGACTGGTGGAAAATATATTATTCGTTTTACAGATGTTTTTGGCAGAACGATTGAATCAGCCCCTGTTTTTTATATGAAAGGGTTGCCAACTGGAACACTTAAGGGAGTTAAAGAAAATTCAGCAACAAACAAAGATGTATCTTTTGAGTATGAAAAGGATTGTGAAGTTAATTTATTCATTTTAGAAAATGGTCAATGGGTTAGTGCAGATGAATTAATGGTTTTGACTGAAAAAGAGTTTTATAACACCATCAGTATTTCTGCAAGCATTGAAACAAGTAAAATTTATAAAATTTTCCTTTATAAAATTGATGATATGAATTTGTTTGTAGAATATCGATTTGAAATTGATAGTATTCCACCCGAAATTATTATGAAAGATACTGACGGGAATTTACTTGCTGCAGATACCACTACCAATAAAAATTTCTATGTGTTTTGGGAAGAAAGTAATTTAAGAGTCTACTATTATCGAGCTAATGATCCGTTAGGCTCAATGGGAGAATCGCAATACTTTAAAGAAAATATAATAAGTTTATATGGAGAATATGTGTTCACTGCCTATGATGCCGTTGGTAATAAGACAACACAAAGAATACTTTTAGATAACATAGTAGATTATGAAATTGAAGGAAATTATCAAAGATTAGATGATGGTAGTTTGATAAGTAAAAACAAATTGAAAATAACAGTCAAAGAACGCACTAAACAATTTGATTGCTTTAGTAGTAATGGCATCAACATTACTAATGGAATGAATATTGATGTTGACGGCACTTATATTTTTACAATAACTGATATGTTTGACAATTCAGTTGAGATAATTATTATAATTGACAACTTGCCACCAAGTCCAAAAATAATCACTACAAATGGTGATGAACTTGATACAAATGTCAAAACAAATCATGCATTTATGGTAAGTTGTGATGAAGCTAATGTTGAAATTTTGATTTCATACAATAATACAGGTGTTTTTGAAAAGTATACTGGCAATTATTTAGAAAATGTTGGCACATATAATTTTAAGTTAATTGATAGAATGAATAACACTGTTGTGTTTTCAATTACTATTGATAAAACAGTAGATTACGAATTACTAGGTAATTACATCGAAATTGCAGAAAATATGTATATTTCTAAAAGCATTTTAACGTTAAATGTAAAAGAAGAAATTAAGAGCTTTGATATAAGTTCAATTAATGGCAATAGTTTTATTTTAGGCGGTAAAATCACATCTGAAGATGTTTACACTGTCATTATTGAAGATTTTGCAGGGAATATAACTACTATTGTAATTGAAATAGATAAAACACCACCTATAGCACAAATAACCGCTGAAAATGGGAGTGTTTATCAAATAAATAGCACTATAAACAAATCGTACAGAGTTGTTTGTAATGAAGATTTTACAGAAATTAGATTTTCACCTGATAATAAAAATTTTGTTTTATATGATGGTAGCTTAATAGAAAATAACACAAAAACATACTTTGAAATAAAAGATAGAGCAGGAAATACATTGTACTTTTGGATGTCTATAGATAATGTTGTTGACTATGAAATTATAGGAAAATACAATATTCACAATGATGTTATTTATAGTCGTTATGGTGTAACTATTGAAGCCAAAGAAAATGTGAAATTGACACTTCTGAAGTCAGAGAACGGCTTTACTTGTGTATTAGGTGAAAAAATATCACTTGAAGATAAATATACAATTTTATTGCAAGATGATTTAGGTAACGAAACAACACTAGAAATTGTTATTGATTATCAAAATCCTGTAATAGAGCTTGTAGGGACTAACTCAGCTAATGTTTCTAATGACTATGTTTGTGTAAATATCTACGATTATGACATTGTTAAATATAGAAAGAAGTCAGATAAAGAATGGATAATATTTGTTAGTGGCCAAATGTTTACAGAACACGATTACTATACTATTTTAGCCGTTGATAAAGCTGGTAATGAAGCACAAGTTGATTTTATTATTGATAAAGTAGTGGAAGTTGAATCATCAATTGAATTACTTGATGAAAATCGATACATCACAACAAATATTTCTTTTAAATTTAATGAGAATATGTCGCAAATAATCTTATTAAAAGACAATAAAGAAGTTGGCTATAACGGCGGAGCAATTAAAGAAGTTGGTGCATACGAATTAAGTATAACTGATTCAATTGGCAATAATAAAAAATTTAAATTCGTTATTCTGCCAACCGTAGCTAGGGAATACAAATTGAATATTCCTTTGGGATATAAAGTTGTTACAATGTTAGATGGGGCAACTTATGATGCTTTAATAAATGGACAAGTTGTGCTAGTTAAAGATGGATTATATAATCTAGACTTTATAAGTGATGAAATTTCATTTAGCATTGAATTAAGAGTTGAAACTGTATTGCCAACAGTGAATATAGAAAAACACAAGAACAAAATTATCATTAATAATCCGAATAAAGAGAATATCACTATAGAATTATACAAAAATGGTAAAAAAATAGAGTATTCTTTGGGCAATGAAATCAAAGCAGTTGGTGATTATTCATTAAAAATAATTGATGAATATGGCAATGTGAATGAGTACACATTTACACTGAAGTACATTAATACTTTTGGCATTATAGTAATAATTTTAGCAGTGTTTGCAGTGTTAGCGATTATATCTATTTTTATAGTTACAAGGTTAAAACAAAATGTTAAGTGATTAATGTTTTGCAATAATAAAAAATAAATTTTAGAGAGGTAAAAGAGATGAATGACCAAGTTTTTAAAACGTTTAGCGATGCATTAAGCAAGATGTTTGACAGTATGTTTACACCGTTAATTTCGATTGCAGTTTCTTTGTGTGCAATTTGGGGCTTTTATTTGGGCTGGAAATGGTGGAGAGCTGGTGGTGATGAAAACAAAGTGAAAAGTGCTAAATCTGCATTAGGCACATTTGCTATAGGAATAGTTGTTATATTTGCTGTAGCAGTTGCTGCACCATTATTAATTGCAGGTTTTGTTGATTTCCAATCGCAATTCGGTTAATTGAGGTGCATATATGGATATTATGTTTAGTAAACTTTTTGCCAAGTTGTTATTTTGGCTTTACGAAATGCTAGATACAATTTTTGAAATGTTTCAAGTGTTGAGTGGAGTACAAGGGATTGAAACTGCAGAAGGTGAAAGTTCCCGATCTTTAATTGAAATGTTTTTAGAAAGCTCTGCTGTAACAAAAGCATTTTTTATACTTGTCTTATTAGGTATATTTGTTGCAGCAGTTTCTATAGTCGCAGCTGTTGTGAAAAATATGGTAAATTTGAAAGGTGGAGAGCGTAAATCACAAGGAACGATTGTTGGACAAGGCTTTGGTTCAATAATTATAACTTTTGTAATGGCATTTATAATGATTTTTGGTATTAGTGCATCAAACATTTTACTAAAGGAAGTTTCAAAAGCAACCAGCCCTTCAAATGGTCTTACAATATCTACAACATTGTTTGATATTTGTGTAGGTAAAACTTATAAGCACGACTATACTGACACTTCACATCCAAAAATGAAAGATGTATTAGATGCTAGTGGAAAACCTATGTTAGATGAAAATGGTAATAAAATTCAGGTCCCATTGCAAGACGCTTATGGGAATATTATTTATGACTATTCACAATCTTTTATACTTGGTGAAGATGGCAAACCACTTTATGAATCAGGCTGGTCTAATGGTTATAATGCACAGCAACTTAGTGAAAGAGTTAAGATGATTAGTTGGAGTGGTTTATCTCCCGATGAAATATTTGGAGTACATAAAAAGGACTTATTTGTATTTGAAAATAAAGATAGAGATTATGAAAGGCTCCCTTGGGTAGAGCTAGAATCATTCAATATGTTTGTTGCTTATTTAGTAGTAGTAATTATGCTTGTAGCTATAATATGGTCAATGCTTTCATTAGTTAAAAGAATTTACGATTTAGTATTATTATTTATAGCTTTACCGCTTGTAGCAGCAACTATTCCATTAGATGATGGTGCAAGATTTAAACAATGGCGAGATAGTGTAATATCAAAAGTTGTATTGGCTTATGGTGTTGTGTTTTCAATCAATATATTTTTGCTAATTACACCATTATTGAATGATATAAATTTTGTAAGTCTTGGATGGTCCGCCTTCTTGGAAAACTTATTTAAAGCATTTATGTTAATAGGTGGTGCATTATCAATTAATGGCGGACAATTATTGTTTGCACGTTTACTTGGCACAAGTGCTGAAGAAGGTAGAGAGATGGCACATGCTGCACGAGCATTGATGGCAGGCGTTGCGACTGCAGGTGGACTTGCGAAAGGAGCGAAAAACCTTGTTTTTGGTGGAACTAACAAATATGGCAGACACAGAAAGGGAATGATTCCTGGATTGGCTGGTTTAGGGTATAAAGCAGGTAGAAAAATTGGTGGAGAAAGGTTTGAAGGTAGTAAAACAGGTCGATTTATGCATTGGGCTGGAAGACTAAGTAAACCAAATCAACAAGGTAATAATGCATTATCAGGAAATAATAACACAAAGGAAAGTTCAGCAATCAATTCTAATATTGATAATTCCGGTGCTAATGATAGCAATGCAGCATTTACATCAAATAATAGTAATGCTAGTGGTACAAATGATAGTGGCAAACCACACGAAGGATTAGTTAATAGTGTTGTTCCTAAAGATAGTGGTAGTAGCACTTCAAATGATAATGCTTTTAAAGGAGATTAATAATGAGATTAATACCAAAAAAAACAAAAGTATCTTCAACTATATGGTTGAATTTTACATTATTAGATTTGTTGTTAGCTTTTTGCTTAGGGTTAATAGCATTTGCTATAGCAATGTCAAATATACCATATAAATGGGCAATTTTTATTGCTTTTATTAGTATATCTGTTATATTGTTTTTTTCTGATGATGGGGAACGTGGCTATAATGAATTGTTTTACATAATGCAATATGCTTCATCACGAAAAAAATACGAAAAAAATGGCAAAAAAAATAATGATATTTCTAATTTGATACCATTTAAAAAAATTGAAAGCAATGGCATAGTTGATTATGGTGATTATTTTGGTGCGGTGATTGAAATTGGTTCAGTAGAATTTGCTTTACTTGATTTATATGAACAGAACACAAGAATATCTGCATTTGCAAATATTCTAAACAATTTAGGTGAAAATTCATTTGCTCAATTAGTTAAAATTGATAGACCAATTAATTATGATGAAGCTGCAGCTATTTTATTTAATAAGCTTGAAGAAGAACTAAGCAAAGATGTTCAAGACGAGGCACAAATTCATATACTAAAATCACGTTTAGCACAAATTGATAGTATCAACAATTTGGAGAAACAATACAGACCATATTATTATTTAGTTTTGTATGATAAAAATAAAAATAATTTGTTTAAACAAGTAGATATAACAAGAAATGGTTTTGACAAAGTGGGGTTGCCAATTTCAATGCTTGAGCAAAAAGATGTTGCTGTATTTTTCAAATATTGTTATACGAGAAATTTTGACGAGAGAGAAGTAGATGAAGTTGAAAATGAAGACTATGTGGATTATGTTCAACCTGATAAAATTCAATTTAAGTCATCAAGTTACACATCTGATGATGTCTATACATTTACTTGTGCTATTTCTGATTATCCTTTGTTAGTAGGCAATGCATGGGGAGCTAGTTTATTCAACATTGATAACACAAAAGTTGTACTTAACATTAAGCCAGTGCCTAAAAACAAAGCAGTAAAAAGAATTGATAAAGCAGTTGTCGAACTTGAAACAAGAAAAGGAAGTGGAAAGTTGAGTGAGGCTATATCTCAAGAAACGCACGTTCAAACAGTAGCCCAACTTGCTCAAACAATACAAAATGAAAATGAAATGTTGTTTGACTGTACTTTAACAATTACAGGTTTTAATAACACAAAAGAAAGTAATGCTGCTTTTAGAAAAGAGCTTCGTAGACAATTAGTGTCGGGTGGCTTTAGGGTTAATTTTTTGCGAGGCAGGCAATTCCAAGGATTTGCTTCAGCAACCATTTCTCAAAAATCAAATCTTAAAAGCTTAGAACGTGGAATTAATTCAGAGAGTTTAGCAGCTATATTCCCATTTGTGTTTACATCAATAATTGAGCCTAAGGGGTTCACTTTAGGATATGAATATTATCCAGTAATAATTGATATTTGGAAGCGAAACAATAAGTATATCAATAGTAATTTGATGGTGCTTGGCAAGTCAGGCAGTGGTAAGTCATTTTTTACAAAAACATTATTATCAATGATTTATTCGGAAAATTCAAGGATTTTTATACTTGACCCTGAAAATGAATATTCAGTTTTATGCAAGAACGTTGGCGGTAAATTTATTGATGTAGGTAATGCTACTGAGGGCAGAATTAATCCATTACATATCTATCAAATATTGACAGATGATGGTACTCCAGCTGCACCTGAAATTGTTTTTTCAGCGCATTTGCAATTTTTAGAGAGCTTTTTTAGGATTGTATTAAACGGAATCACATCTGATGCACTTGAAGAATTAAATAATATAATTACAAAGGTTTACGAATTGAAAGGTATAACTGATAACACAGATTGTAAGGATTTTAAAGCAGAAGATTTTCCAGTTTTTGATGATTTGTATAATGTAGTTTTCTCTGAATATGAAAAAGAAGTTTTGCCAAGCAGAAAAGCAAATTTGGAAAGAATAAAAACTTATGTTGCGAAATTTGCTTCAGGTGGAAGATATTCAGTACTTTGGAATGGTGCATCTACTTTGACATCTACAGAAAAACTTATTGTTTTTAACTTCCAATCATTATTAGGTTCACAAAATAATGTTGTGTCAAATGCTCAAATGTTAGTAATTATGAGATATTTGGACCAACAGATAATCAATATAAGAGAACTTAATCGTGATGGGAAGACAAATATTCACCCATTTGTAGCGATAGATGAGGGATATAACTTTATTGACCAAGACAATCCAGTTGCACTAGACTTTGTTTATTTGTGGTACAAACGTATTCGTAAATACAATGGTAGTATTATGTTTTTAACACAAAATTTGAGTGATATTTTAGGTAATCCTACAATAGTACAAAAAACAACTGCAATTATAAACAATACGCAATATTCTTTCATTTTTGCTTTAGCACCTGCCGATTTGCAGATATTAACAGATTTGTATAAGTCAGCTGGTGATATAAATGAAACGGAACAAAATCAAATTGCAAATGCTGGCAATGGAGAGTGTTTTTTGATTTGCTCAGCTAATGAGCGAACTAGATTTAAAATAGTAGCATCAGACTTGGTATATACGCTGTTTGAAAAGCCTAATGCTATTGAATTAATCAATTCGGATAATCTATGTTCGCCATATCACAATTAATTTAGGAGACAATATGAAAAAATATTATGAAATTGGTAAATATAAAGTCTTTTTAACTAAGAGTGTTTATAATACGACAGGAAATACGGCAATTAATGCAATTTGTTTGGATAAAATACCGTATGGCACATTAACGGTTAATCTTATACCATTAGAACACAAAGAATTAGCATATTTAAATATCAATCTTTTTGGACTAGATGTTGAAAAATTTATTGTAGAAAATGGTCTTGGCAAAAAAATTGATGGAAGAGAATGTCAAAGTGGATATTTAGTATATCCATTGTACAAGTTGAATTTAGAAAAAATTTAAAAGGAGAGAGTTTTATGATAAAAACTACAATTATTGGAAATCTAGTAAGCAATCCAGAGCTGAAAGAAGTAAATGGTGGCAAAAAAGTATGTGTACTTACTGTTGCATCAAACAGACCAGGTAAAGAAACACCTGATGTTTTAAGAGTGGAAGTTTGGGGAAAAAATGCTGAGAATTGTACAGCATATTTAAAGAAGGGTTCGGGTGTTGCTGCAGCAGGCGACCTTGACATTCAATTATATAAGAAGAATGAAGAAACGCACGTTTCTGTTATTCTTAAAAATGCAGAAATTGAATTTACAGATAGGAAATAACTATTTATAAAAGATGCTGAAAGCTAGTGTGTTTTTTGTGTTTTCAGCATTTTTTACTACTTGTCCGACTTGTCGAACAAGTTTTACAAGTTGAACAAGCCCTTTATACAAAAATATCAATAATACTTGATAAAATATCAATAAATATTGATATTTCTGTTGACATATCTATACTTATATGGTATAATATAATCAATAAAAAAAGGAAGAAAGAACTATGTTGCTATCAATACCTTTACAATATTTTATTAAATGGGAAGAATATACAAAGTTTGAAAAATATGGTTTTACTCCACACTGCGTTAGATACATTTTTTCTTTGCCTGATAAATTGGGCCAAGAAGGATATACAGTTTATGTTGAAACAAATGATTTTCAATATTTAAATGGTAAAATTATTAATGTTGGTCAGAACGAAGTTAAAAAAAGTAAAATCAATATTAATGTAGATAATTCATTGATATTTGAAGCAACAAAGACACTGTATCGAGAAGAAAACAAGCGATATAAACGATTTAAATACTCTGCTGTAGAATTAAACGCACTATATAATTCACTTGATTTAGATATTGCAAAAATTGCTGTGGCCAAAGTACTGACTTTTACAAAAAGCAGAAGTCCACATATAATTAGTGAACAATATGTAATTGGTAAAATAGTAGGGTGTTGGTTTTATTCCGATGAAATCGATACCAAGCGAAGACTAAACACAAAGGGGCTTGAAATAATATCTGAAATTGATAGTAACAATATTGCTCAAGCAGAAGCTTTAATGAAAGATAGAGAAAGCGCTTTGCAAGAAGAATATCGAAGATATGAAAGCTTGAGGAAAAAAGAGTTTGCTATAAATAACATTAAAAACTATTGTAATGATATAAATAGAACGCATTTCAATGATTCTGATGCAGAGCTTAACTCATACATTCAAAATATCTTTCAGTATTCAAATAAAGCAATTAATTATATTAATTCTGCCCGGGCAGAACATAAGAGTATCATAGAGAAAATTGAGCAAAATTTTCGTAATAATATAAAAAATTTAAAGTAAAACACAAAAGGAATAACTGATTATGGAACAAGCAAAATTGAATAAAATTTTAGAACTACATCAAAAATGGAGAAAAAAAGAAATCGGTGGGAAAAGAGCCAATTTGAATAGCGCAGATTTGAGCAAAGCAGATTTAACTGGAGCAAACTTAGAGTTAGCAAGATTAGAAGGAGCAAATCTAAGAGAAACAAATCTACAAAAAGCGAATTTGAATAACGCAAGATTAGAAGGTGCAGATTTGCAAAAAGCTAATTTAAAAGACTCTAATTTGAGTGGTGCAGATTTGAGCAAAGCCAATTTGCGTGGAGCAAATTTGCAACAAGCAGATTTAACTGGTGCTGATTTGGATTATGCAGACTTAGAAGGTGCAGATTTGAGTGATGCAGTTGTAAAGGCAGCTGGATTGTTTAGTGCTAATTTAAAAAATTCTAATTTAAATGGTGTTATTTTTGTAGCTAGTAATTTGAAAGAAGCTAATTTGAGTGGCGCTAATTTGCAAAGTGCAGTCTTAAGTATAGTGTATTTGGAGAACGCAAACTTGGAAAATGCTGATTTAACCAACGCAAATTTTGAAGATACTGATTTGCAAGGCGTTGATTTGTCAAAATGTAAAAATTTAGACACTGCAAAAAATTTTAATGTCAAAAACGGAGTACATGATGAAAATTTTTAAAAGAAAGGAAGTTTTTACATATGATAGAAAAGTTGGAATGACGGTGTGGAGAGCTTTGCCAATATGGAGTTTGGCAATAGCGATATTTGTGTCTTTTGGTATCAAGCCTAATTGTGTCAATGACCAAATAAAAATGTCTTTGATTATAACAAACATAGTTTATTTAGTATTCGATACAACTATTCGCATCATTCATTATTTAGAACGAAAAGCAAACGAACAAATAGCTTATGAAACGGACGATAATAGATTTGTAAGCAAAAAAGAAAAGTCAACATTTTGGTTAATTAGAGTATGTACACCATTATATTTGTTTACGATGTCGATTACTGCTATTTTGCTAAATATTTAAGGTGTTTTTATGGAGAATAAAGAAAAAAGTAAAAAGAACAGAATTTTAATAACTATAGCTATTTTATTAGCAGGTAGCATTGTTATCTTGTTTTCTGTTGCAGGGGTATTAACATTTTTTACTAAAAAGTCGATATTAGCTTCTTTTCAA
>OFFD01001672.1_pt1 | contig 12620 bp, 19 predicted proteins | sample 1521291 | NCBI WGS metagenome assembly OFFD01 (sample SAMEA3504103, study PRJEB24116) | mouse gut metagenome | biome: mouse gut; feature: mouse-associated habitat; material: faeces | place: Denmark | collected 2011 | reverse complement strand
CAAATGGTGCTGGTCAAGCTAAATCTCTGCATGTAGAAGAATGCAAATTCACCCATACTTATCTCCCTGCACGAAACTCAAGTCCAGGTGGATCAAAGACCTCGACACAAAAGAAGCCACAACTCCCGGCACACTCCAAAAGATCACCCAAACCCTCACCCACATCAGCCAAATCGACAACGCCACAATAGATATCACAATAAAAATCAAAAACAAAAAATAGCAAAGAAATTTTCGTCCCCGGCGTGAGCGCAGCTCACGCACACCATCCACCACCAAAAAGAAAAAAACATGACAATCATAACAACAACCTCAATCATCCTCACCGCAGCCCTCGCATTCCTCATCGGTCGTTGCTTCTACATCAGCAACCTCAGGGCAAAGCGACTGGCAACCCTCAAGGACGACAACAAAAAACTCCGACACCGCCTCGACTACATCGCCGACTCATCAAAGTACGACCGCTTCTATGAAATCGAGGAAGACGAGCTCTCCCACGCCTACAACGTCAACCTAAAAGTCTACGTCCACAGTCCCAACTCCCGCTACACCAAGATCGACACCATCTGCTACTGCCTCATCAAGTCATTCCCATTCGCCGACGACAAAGACTTTGCCCTCCTCACAGCCCAAGAACTCCTCGACAAACTCAACGAAAAGTGACACAGGAAAAGCAAATTTCGTCCCCGGCGTGAGCACAGCTCACGCACAACAGAAGAGTCACATAAAACCAAAAAGTTATCGCGATGAACGGAATAATAATTGACGACAAGGTCTATGAGATTATACCGCCACATATTTCCTCGCCGAAATGTAGTGAGTGTCATCTGGTTGGATGTGTGGTAGATTGAGAGGAATTTGCAAGCAATCACCCTTTTTAGGATATTTCCGCTTCTCCAAAGAATTAACAGACAAAATCAAAAAGTCATGAAACGTCAAATCAAGTTTCGCGCCAAGACAACTGCCAACGGACATTGGGTCTATGGCTCGCTCGTAGTATATAAGGATGGCTTATGTGCAATAGTAAACGCCAAATCAAATCCTTGGGTTGACCCTGCCACCGTCGGTCAGTTCACCGGACTTCTCGACCGTAATGGCCAGGAAGTGTATGAGGGAGACTTAATCAAATGCTCACAATCAAAAACTATCATATTTGAGGTTTACTACAACTTTGAAAAAGGTGCATTTTGCTTTGCAGAACACACTCGAGATGGTAGATTTGAAGGGACAACTGCTATTGGAGATATATTCAGTTTTAATCGTACAATGGACGTTGTCGGCAACATCCACGAACAATAAAAAAGTTAGAACGATGAAAAAGATTATGTTCAACGACCTACACGGTCTCACCGAAGCCGTGCTGTCCGGCAGAAAGACGCAGACAAGGAGAATAATCCCCTCTAATATTCTCTGCGCTTGCGACCTCACTGATAACCCGCCGATGATAGAGGACTCTAATGGTGATTGGCATGACTTGATAAAGACAAGCCGATACAAGGTTGGCGAAGTCGTAGTCGTGGCGCAAAGCTATAATGATTTTTACAATGATAAGTGCGACCCTCGGCAATTTCCAAATGGAGCTGGATGGACTAATAAGATGTTCGTCCGCGCAGAGCTTATGCCCCACCAAATCCGCATAACCAATGTGCGGGTTGAGCGGTTGCAGGACATTTCCCATGAAGATTGCATAAAGGAAGGAATAGTCAAAGCCATGGTTGGCTCTGAGGACACGCACTTTATGACGGCCTACTATGTACCTAACATACCGTCAGAGCCACATATCCTGCCTCAATATGCCTATGCCGCCTTGATAGACCGTATCTCCCGCAAAGGGACATGGAACTCCAACCCATGGGTATTCGTCTACGATTTTGAACTTGTAAAATGATGAAAAAGAAAACAAGACTTGAAAAAGCTTGGAGTAGGAATTGGAAATTGTGGAAGTGCAAGGGTGTATATCTCTGCGCGGGGTTAAGCCCTAAGGATATGCCCACGCCAAAACAAGTTTTACGAATGTTAAAAAGAGACGAGCTATGACTACCCCGATAATCGACCCCGCGACACTGACGGAGGAGCAGAGAGACACAATCAGACGTGAAATTATAGATGTAATACAGTTACCTGATTGCACGCCGAACGACATAAAATTGCTTTGCTTCGGTCGCAACTTGGCTATACTTACAATCTTCGGCTCAGAATTTTTTAATCAGAAAGGAGAATGATATGGCATGGCTATGCAAAGACAAAGACGGAACTGAAAGCGTATTCAAACGAAAGCCAAATAGATGGGACAAAAGAGGCACTTGGTCTGAATTTCCATATATCCAACTCCCCAAAGGCTCAATCCGCAAGCTAATCGGCAGAGAGCTGACATGGGAAGATGAACCCGTAGAACTTAAATAAACCAATGAACGCAACCGAATGTAAATGCTGCGAGTGCGGCAAACAAGCCGTGGCATTTTGGCCGTGTATAGACCCCGACATACCGAGCCATCCATACTGCCGCAAATGCCTCAACAAAGCAAAACAAGAAATGATGATGAAACTTTTCGGAACAAAGAAAGGAGCGAGAAATGAATGACGAAGATTTTGTATCGTATGAGATTGCACAAGCCATTGCCCGATGTGGTTATGACGGTCAATATAATTACATGTATGCTACGGAGTGCTTTTGCTTTGGAGATAACCCATTCATTTTCGATACAGTTCGCGTAGGAGAACGAGTTCTTACATGTGTCGCTTATTATGTGAATGACAATTATGAGGACGCTTACAGAGGTATTCCATGCCCATCTTTATGGCAAGCACAGAAATGGCTTCGAGAACGTGGATTATGCGTAAGCGTTTACCCATCACCATTCTCAGAGGACATCGACGGTGAATATGCTTACAAGGTCTATCAGTTTATGGACTACGAGGAATGGAATGACCCATGTGCCGAATACGCAAAGGATTACAACTCCGCGCTCTCAGCAGGAATCGAGGCAGCACTCAAACTGATTGAGAACAATAAAAACAACTCTGGCAACTAAAGAATATGAAATTGAAAGAAATTCCTCAGAACATTGCAGTACGCACCCCGACCGAAGCCGAAGCCAAGGAGCTACTTGCTATCTTGCACGAAGGTGGGTACAAGTGGTTATTTGGCGAAAAGTCTCTTGTGGAACAAACAATTTGGAATCGGTACGAGGATGCAACAGGATACTTCATAGAAGACGAAAGAGTGTCCTATGGCGATATGACTGACCGAGTCAGTATTGAAGACTATCCCATCATCACCCTCGTCGAGTTCAAGGAGCGGTATTGCGAAGAAGAGAAGCCTCAGCCAAAGTTTATTAAAGGCCAAAGAGTCTATTGTCGTCCTTATGGTTATCCGTTTGTAATCGCTGATGGGATTATATATGATAACAATGAGCCACATTACTACTCTGAGAATGGTGGTTGTTATAAAGAATCTATACTCGAACCCTACACCGAACCCGAAACAAAAATGACTGAAGATATGGAAACAAAAGAGCTGAACCTCGCAGAGTTGCTGAAAGGGCATGAGGGTGAGGAATTTTTCCTCACCACAATGGGAACCGTAATATTTCATGGCGTTTCCGAACAATCTATACAATTCAAGCCCAACAAAACCGCAAAAGACACTTATCTATTGTCGTCCACCGGCAAGATGAGGGATAATGGTGTGATACTCGCCTATCCCTCCCGCGTACTCTACGAGCAATACCCGCTCGAACCTTATACCGCATGGATGAAGTGGAAGGAGGAGCAACAAGTTCGCAACTTAAGAATTATTCTCACCGCCCCTGATTTTGAAAGAAATTATGTGAAAATGAATTTCCGTACCCCCGCCGACCGCGACAAGTGCCTCGAAGAAATCAAAGCAATCATCGAAAAATACAACAAGAAATAGCCTTGGGCGGCTTGGTAAAACCCGAAAAGAATCATGAAAGGATTATTTAAATTGGAGATTGACCTCTTTTATGCGGCACTCTACGGCTTATTCATAGCCGACACCGAACATGTAGAGTGCCTCAAAAAGTATAAAGTCAATGTTAATTTCGGCGAGGTTGGAGGTAAATACAATTATGTCTGCGGACCGATAGAAGACGATGACATCACCCTCGTTACTACAGCCGAGGATGTTATCAAAATGGTTCAAGATAACAATCTTGAATTTGGCTTCAACCCATTGGAAGAAGCATACGGAGGCGGCTTAGACAGCCTCCCTGAAACAGATGAATTTGATTGGGAGGATTGCTCAGTATCCTATGTAGTCGAATACATACTTACTGGCAAGATCCCAGAATAACCAACCTATCGGGAGGCAGCTCTCCACCTCCCGATTAAATTTTGAAAGACATGAACATAAACGATATTATCGGCAAAGAAAAAGGCTTTGAACCTCCGTTCCATGTTGACCATGCAGATGAATACTACAATGCCGTTATAAAAGATTCAAGATGTAAAGTGATTGCTTGTATATGGGGAGATGCCTATAAAGACATAACTCTCGAAAAAGCGAATATTATCGCAGACCACATCTGCGAGATTCTGAACCGCGAACATAAGGGACACAATCAGGAAATGTGCTTGCGAGATAAGTCAAAAATATGCGACTTATGCCACGACTGCGATGTTGATTACTAATCAATAGGATACCTGAAATGAAACCCCGCCCACTCAAAAACTTCTCCACAGATGAACTCAAGGCCGAATTGGCTGCCCGGAAAGCTGCCGAGCGCTACGAGCGCAACAAAGCGAAGAATCCAATGCGCTGCGAGCGGTGCATATATTTCCGGGCAATCATGACAGCATTCAACGTCTTGACCGCATGTTATCACTCCGAACCCAAAGATGTGGAATTCGACAAGAAAGCTTGCCGGGACTTCCAACCCAACGAATCAGACGTGATATGGCTATAAAATTTGAAGCCGAGAGAGCGTCAGCCCGCAAAGAAAGCAAAGCGGCTTTCGTCCACGGTGCGAGCGCAGCTCGCGCACACCGACCGCATGAATTTCTAAACTTATACCTCTCTTCCTCACCCACATCACTATCTTTGCTGTCCACTGACATTTAATCGATAAACAATCATGGAGACCCTACTCAACCACACCCGACGGCCCGACATAACTTTCTGTCGCAACGGTCGCATATTTATTTCCGCAAGAGTGGCGCGCCTGCTCGATATCTCTCCGGGTGACTCCATAAATATTTCCGTCACTGATGGTGAGTTTCTTTTGTTCGCAATGCGACATCCTTTTGGCTTAGGTCGTCACATCGCACGGTGCTACCCTACAAAAAAGCACTCGCGCAACCTCTCGGCAAATTCCGTCGAGCTTTGCCTCAAATTCTTCGCCGCATGCAATATCCAAGCTCAAAGAGCCGCTTTCATGACCGGTGAGCCTCTATCCTGCGGCGAGACAACCTACCTCCCCATAATAACACGTCACCCCATAATAAAGTAAGCTATGATCAAAGACATCTCATATTCCGGCCTCTCTACCGTCCCCTCCGACTACGAAGCCCCCGACGGACACCTCGCCGCCGCCGTCAACATCATACCCGAAGACGGCGCGCTACGCCGCATTTACCCTCCGTCCGTCCATTTCACCCCACCTGCTGGCCACACTCCCGTCTTTATCCACAAGCTCTCAGGTGGCGAAGTCTTCTATATCCTCTTCAACAACGACGACGACACCCTATCGGCAATCAAACAAAACGACACCGAGCCCTTACCCATATTGACTATATCCGCCGACTCAACCCTCACTCAAATCACAGCCATCGGCAACACCCTCGTTATCCTCACCTCGGCAGGCATATACTTCGCCAAGTGGGACAATATCTCGCAGTCCTATCAATCATTACCCGCTGAATTCCCCGAGTTCCCCCTCCAATTCTCCCTCACCGACGGCAAAGAAGAAATTCCATCTTTCGACATCCCCCTCGCAACCGGCCTCCCCGACTGGCGCTCCGACCTCTCCGACGAAAGCAAGACCACAATCACAAACGCCGTCCTCGGGCAAATCAACAAGGCAATCGCCGAGGCCGCACAACAAGGCCGCTTCGTCCTCCCATTCTTCGTCCGCTACGCACTGCGCCTCTACGACGGCACTCTCGTCAACCACTCAGCGCCTGTCCTCATCCGCCCCGTTATCGGCGACTCTTTCTCCGCAGCAATGTCAAACCTAAATGGCAAGATTTCCCACATCCACTACGTATCAGCAAAGCTCGCTTGGCAAATGCCCGGACAGCCCTACAAAAGTTTTAAACGCCTCGCGCAATGGAAAGACCTAATCTCTTCTATCGACATATTCGTCTCAGCCCCCATCTACGATTTCAACGCCGACGATTTCATCATTGGCGTAAGCGAGATTGAAGCTCCTGCAAACAGCGGCAGATACCGCACATGCTATACACACAATAATGTAGCCTCCGGCAATGCTCGCGAACCACTGCAAGCCGACTACGGCCATCCCATAATCTTGCCCCGTCTTGATACTGACAACAGCTTCTGGAGCCGTGCCGCCGCTAATGCCAATTTCTACCTCGTCAAATCAATACCTGTAGAATATAATCCGACCAATCCCTTTGAGTCTTGGAAAAGTGACACTATCGGCGAAGACATCCTCCCCGCTCTCGTCACACGCGAGCCCATGACCGACGACTACGGCACATCCGACTCATACATCGCCCGCAACGCCTTTGTCTACAACGCCCGCCTCAACATCGCCGATGTGACAAAACTAATCCGTCCTCGTGCCGACGTCTCTCTTGCAGCTCAGTATATCGGCGGTGGTACTCTTTATAAAGCCAAAGCTTACATCTTCGCCCGACGCGATTCCGGCTCTTTCGTCTGCGCTTCCAATATCTTCGACTTCGAGGGAGAAATCCCATTCTTCTATCACCAATGTTCAGGCGCCTACCGCCTCCTCATCGTCCGCACAAGCAACAGCGCCGGCGGCGAATGGCAGCAATACCTCGACCTACAGCTCAAACCCCACGAGTTCCTCAACGGCGCATACTTCTGCCGCACCGGCTCCGTGACAAATAAATTCGACGCATGGCTCGATGTTTCAGACAGTCTTGTAATCCCCGACGACAGCGAACTCTCCCCCTACATCCCCGAGCAAGCGTCAAACAAACTCTACTCCTCAGCCGTCAACAATCCTTTCTTCATTCCCGCCTCAAGCGCCGTCACTATCGGCAACTCACAGATCCTCGGCCTTTCATCAGCCGCCAAGGCACTCTCTCAAGGCCAGTTCGGACAGTTTCCCCTCTACGCTTTCACAAAAGAGGGCGTGTGGGCTCTTCAAGTCTCCGAAACAGGCACTTTCTCTGCCCGCCAACCCATCACACGTGACGTCTGTTGCAATCCTCAGGCTATCACACAGCTCGACTCATCTGTAGTATTCCCCACTCAGCGAGGCATAATGCTGCTCTCCGGCTCGCAGACGCAGTGCATTTCCGAGCCCATCAACTCACAATATCCGTTCAACGTCCTCACGCTTCCGGCCATGGAAGACATTCATGCCGAGGCCGGACACGACGCCGACGCATGTATACCATTGCAGGCACTGTCAACTTTCCTCGAGAGCTGCCGCATGATATACGATTACCCAAACCAGCGCATAATCGTCTACACACCCACCGACGGGCCCGTCTACAACTACGCCTACGTCTACTCCCTCAAATCTTACGCTTGGGCTACAATGCGCGCGGCCATCCTGTCTACCCTCAACTCATACCCCGGCGCTCTCGCTGTAGCACACGACGGCACCATCATAGACTTCTGCACTCCCGATACAGAAGACAACGCCATCCCTATCCTCGTCACACGACCTCTCGCTCTCGACGCCCCCGACGTCCTCAAAACCGTCGACACAGTAATCCAACGGGGCAACTTCCGTCGCGGCCACGTACAAAGCATTCTCTACGCCTCCCGCGACCTCTTCAATTGGCACTTGGTATGGTCAAGTCAAGACCACACCCTCCGCGGATTCCGTGGCTCACCCTACAAATACTTCCGCATAGCCCTCATCTGCCACCTCGATCCCGGCGAAAGCATATCCAACGCAACAATCCAATTCACCCCACGCCAAACCAACAAGCCCCGATAAAATAAAAAGGCAAGGAAAGACTAAAGGCAAAAGAGGCAAGATAAAAGTTATGTCATCGCATTTATCTTGCCTCCTTTGCCTTTCGTGCCTCTTGTAGCCTCAAAAATCAAAGCCTCCTATTTCGTTCAAGGCGCGAGCGCAGCTCGCGTACATCGGCAGCGCCAAGAAGCTCAAAACGGGTGCATTGGCCGCGTCAGAGCCCCGCGTCTCAGATTCTTCACCCGGTTGATTTCTGCAGCCGTAGCCTCAGCCTTGGCTGCCCACACCTCAGCACCCTCCATTTTGGTGATACTCAGCCAATCGGCAAGCACCCTATACACCATATACTCATGAATCAACCGGCAAAGCAGGTGCATTGTCGTCTGCGACATCGTCTCAGGCACACGGAGCACAATCATATAATCCTCAGGCTCCCAAAAACGGTTGTCTATCACTTCCTCCTCAACCTCTTTCTTCGTATAAGGATAAAGCATTTCAAGCACACCCGCATGCACCACCGCCAATATCCGGCTCACGCGGTCGATATTTCCCTCCTGCCCGATATCGATGGTCACATGGCGCCGGCACTCATCATCCTCGCCCATCACATGCCCCTCGATATAGGCATAATTGTTGATGTCATGGATAAGCTGGTCGCGCTGTAGCTTCAGCTTCACCTCCCGGCTGCCCGTGCTCTTACCGCGGCAGCATGGTATTCCACTGCACCCCATATCTTAAGGCTCTTCAGGTGTCGGCTCTTCAGGCGCTGGCTCGTCGTATGTCGGGCGTGTCGGGCGGCTGCGTTTATAGAGCGCTTTCTTGGCGCGAGCAAGCGAAGCGTCGGCGTCTATGCGGCAAGCCTCTGCCAACTCGGGGCACGTCTGCCTGTACCATTCATAGATACTGCGACCGACTATAAACTCATGGATTCCGCCGCCAAGAGCGTCCGCAGCAGCCGAGTTATAATTGCTCGGAAGCTCGAAGTCAAGCTCCACCATCTCGCCGTTCTCTATCTTCGAGCTGATGAGATTGTTCGTCTCACTCACCTCCTCGTTGAGATACTCCCCAAGCTCAACCTTGGTCTCGGCAAACGCATTGCTGATGGCGCGTATCAGCTCGTATGAATTCTCCAAGTCCTCGCTCGCCTGCATGTGTGCCGCCGCCTCATAGTTCATCTTACCCTGCGCCTCAAGGCTGCGGGCCGTCACATGTGTCTTGTTCATGATGGCGAATTTCAGCTCCTTGGTCTGAATCTTCACCTTTAGCGAATGTTTGTTCTCTGCCATTGTCTTATATTTTTTAAATTAAACTCCATTTGATTGTTGGTGGTTGGTAGGTTGTGGGCAGCAAGATAGCTTTTGCAGATTGCAGTTGGTAATCCGCCGCCCACAGCCGACAAACCACCAACCACCCCAAAGGCTGCTTTCGTCCACGGCGTGAGCGCAGCTCGCGCACATCAGTCATATCTCGGGCGCATAGGCTGCCGCTTATACATCGCCTTGCGTTTCACATCATCGAGGTGCATGGTCGCTGCCGCTGCATAATCCCCCGCCTCCTTCTTGTTGGTGAACACAAACCACTTAGCAGATATCGACTGGATAAAGTAACTCCTCAGACTCTTGCCCATGCTCGGCTCAAGAGCCTTGTCAAACGCCGACGACACATTCAGGCTCACCTCAAGACGCCCGCCGTTCATCTCCTCACGCGCGATGAGCCTTATAAGCTCATTGCACATCTCCGACTCCGCCTCCTGCCAAAAGCGCTCGAGCTGCTGCTGGTCCTCGTCGGTGGTGAATATACGCTCGTAGGCATTGGCGTCCTCATCCATCTTAGCGCCGGTATACGATGTAGTCATCGCAACCTCCTTATAGATATCCGCCTTGTCTATCTCAAAATGTATTTCCATAGCCTATAATTTTTTCTTCTTCTTTGCCAACCATACTATGATGTAGATTACCACCACACATACAGCCCCCATCGCTATGCCACCCAAATCCATCTTCGCCTGTTCCCACCGTGAGAGCCTGCGCTCCACCGGATAGGGGCGGTCTACGCTGTCGGTCCGCTCGATATACACCGTGTCATGTACCGTCTCGCGCACTGTCCGCTCGCTCCGGCGCACGTCAAGCACAGTGTCGCCGTTCACATACACATACCACCGCTCCCTGATGGTGTCACCGCGGTAGTGCCACACATCGCGGTCGCGGTACTCCGTCCGCACACTCTCCACAGGCACAAACATTGTCCTGCCGCAACCCGTCAGCAACAGCAGCACAAAAATCAGCACGAGCTTCATGACGGCTGTCTCTGAGGGCTTATCGGGCTGTAGCTTATATGCAGCCACTTGAAATCATACTTCTTGCCTATAAGCTCGAAGAAAGGCAGCTTGAGGTCTATTGCCAACTGGTAGAGCCGGCGGTTATCCACGCTGTTGCCCGTGGTGATGTCCGCAGCCCGACCTATCTGGTGCAAAGATGTCGAGACCCCACCGACAGCGGCGTTCAAGGCCGGGCACCGGTAGCCGCTCGTCACAGTGATAGGCTTGCCCCACGCCTCGCGCAAAGGGTCGAGCACCGTGTCAACCAGCGTCGCCACATTGGCCTTGTTCTTTTCCGGTAAAGTATTGTCTATCGCGTACCGCACAGCTGTCTCGCTGCGCTCAAACTCAGTAAATGTAAAATACTTCATGACGTCTTCTCCTTATCCTCAAGCAGATTGTCCTTGCCTACAAGCCTGAAAAAATTCCACTTCTTCTTTATACCCTTGTACTCAAGATAATTGTTCACACACGAATTAAGCTCAATGCCGTAGATGATAAACAACATCGCCATGCTCACAAGCGGCGTGCCGAGTGTTATGCCGAACGTACGGCTGCACACCTCGGCAAGAGTCACCCAACAAAGATAATCAACCATCTTGTTGAGCGTACGCCGCCACGCACGGCTCGGACGTATCTCCTCGCCCCTCACACGCGCCGCAAGCACACCGAAGCGCAGGTCTACAAACACAAGCACCATACCCAGCAGCAGCCACGGCGCAAGATGGCCGTAGAAATCAGCAAGCACCATCCCAAGCGCCGCCATTGCCGCAGAAAACAGATTGTTAGTCTCATTCATATCAAACCTCCTCAAATTAAAGCCGCACGCAGGCCACACCCATTTTTGTGAATCCGATAACTTTCGTTCACGACACGGGCGTAACCCGCGTGCTCAATCAGAACGCAAGAAAGCCCACCGGGCGGATACAAGCGCTAACCACTTTGCTGCCGCTGATTATCCGTGATGTAGACATATTGATCGACACAGCCTTTGAGGCGCTCACTTCATTGGCCGTCCAATAGGTGGCACCGTTGCTGCATAGCAATTCAGCTCCATCAATAGCCGAAAGACATTTATTGATCTGTGAGAAATATTTTCTCATAGCCATCATCATCTTAAGGTCTGGTGCATACCATTGTATGGGGCCATAACCTGCACCATTGATTGTGTAATGGTGGTCAAGGCAATAGGTAGCTAAGACACAGCTGTTCCCATACAATGCAATATGCCTTTCTTTCACATTTATTGTGTTATTGAAATGTTTTGTCAGCTCTGTGCTCGCTCCGTCGGCATATAAAACAGAGCTTACCGATGAATGCCACTTCGTCTTTCCCTCTGTCAACGACACGATAAACGGTTCGCCCATATCAGGCATTACAAGAATACCCAATGCCACCGCTTCATCGTTCTCTTTCTTGATTTCAAGCCACTCTTCAAGTGGAACCGCACAATACTGTTCTGTGGTCAACGACGGCCAATATGCGACATACACCCCGCCGCTCTCCAAAGCTTCGACCGTGGGCGTAAGCTTGGCGATATCCTCTTGATTCTTGAATACAAAAGGCGCAAGTGTATTATGCGAGGCTTTAAGGCTATTAAGCTGCTCCTCAAGCGCCGAAAGATTATTGTCTGTCGTAGTGCTCTTTGTTTTCAAGGCGCCAACATCGCTAAGCAAACTTCCGACACCTTCTGACAATTCAGTGAATCTTCTATCGGCAATGTCATTAATCCACTTGCTGTGTTTATCGATATCGCCAAGGTGAAGCCATACGATATTCGTCGGCACACCCTGCTCGTTTACCGTCACTTGCTTGGCCACAGACATACCTATGCCGTCAGGCGCTTCCACATCAGGATAAACCACACACTGCCCCTCATGAAAGCCGGCAGGATTACCGCTGTCAGGATCGGTGTAGATTGTGGTTGTCTCATCCGGCTTGAATTTCAGGGTCGGTGTATACTCATCGCGGCTGAGCAGCGCGAGCATATAAGCCTTTGTCAGCCCGAGCTCCTCCCAGCATGCCGGCACCGAAAAACGCTTGCCCCCGATATTGATTGACTGTAAAATATTTGTATCAGCCATCTTCGATATTTTTAATGATTAAAAAAATAGGGGCGGAAGCGCCGCAAAGCCCGGTTTCGTTCCCGGCGCGAGCGCAGCTCGCGTGCGTCCCCCCGCCCCACGGCCAACCCCTAA
>OFFD01001659.1_pt1 | contig 12697 bp, 9 predicted proteins | sample 1521291 | NCBI WGS metagenome assembly OFFD01 (sample SAMEA3504103, study PRJEB24116) | mouse gut metagenome | biome: mouse gut; feature: mouse-associated habitat; material: faeces | place: Denmark | collected 2011 | reverse complement strand
CCGCCGTATGCCGAACGGCACGTACGGTGGTGTGAGAGGTCGGTAAACACGAAAGTAGGAGATAAACACCTGCGATTAGTGTTTACCTCCTACTCGATTTGGATCTGTGACGAATGGAGAGTGGGATTATTTTGTTGCTTCTATTGAAGCTTTGTATTCTTTGAGTACTTTTTGGTTTACTTTTACCTTGTACTTCTTTTTGAGCGATTTGATCCACTCCTGTTCGAGAGCGTTCTGGTAGTCGGTGGTTATGGCGCCGCGTTCGTCGGCAACCTCTTCGGGCTGGTCGATAACCTTGCCTGCATGGGCGAAGTAGGCGATCCATTTGCCGGTGGGCGAGGGGGCGGGTTTGCCGAATGCAAGGCCGTCGATTATGGCGTTGTCACCTTCGGCGGCAAGCACGCGTTCCACTTTCACATCCTTGCCGAACTGGCCGCGGAGTGCTTCTACAAGATTTTCGTTGGCGATGTTGTTGGCAGCTATGTAGCTTTGTGCGGCATCCTTGATTGAGTCGCTTGTGGCGAACACTACGTATCCCTTGAATTTGGGAGCTTTCCATGTAGCGTATTTCGCCTTGTTGGCATCGAAATATGCCTTGATACCTTCGGTATCCTCTTTGGAGCGGGTCCACACGTTGCGGTCGCTGATTTCAAACAGCAGCATGCCGTCGCGGTATTCGTTGAGCAGGTTGCGGTACTCCGTGTTCTCTTTTGCCAGATTCTCGCGCTCGGCGTTGACAGATGCTTCGTCGGCCACTTCCTCAAGTCGCTGGAGGAACGAGCCGTTGGCATCGTCGGCAGGCATCGCGCTGAAGTGGGAGGGGAGAGCGGCGAAGATGTCGCCTACGGTTATCTCCTCGTCGGCACCGTCGAGAGTGATGATGATGCGTTCGTCGGCCACAAGCGACGCTACAAGCGTGGAGTCGAGACGTCCGTATTGCGAGATGGTGTTGCGGACGTCATCTACTATGGCCTGATTGATGGTCGTATTGTATTTGGCGCGGAGCTGGCGGGTCTTTGCACGTACGGGGATGTACTGGCGGTCGTCGCGGTCAATCATTGCGTTGATGCGCGGTGCCATATCCTCGTATGAGTCAATCTGTTTCCAGTCGAGGCGTTTCACGATATGATAGCCGTAGGCTGTGGCAAACGGTTCGGAAATTTCTCCGTTGGCCAGGGCGAATGATGTCGCCTCGAATTCGGGCACCATGCGGCCGGTCGAGAACCAGTCCATGCGGCCGCCGTTGCGTGCCGAACCCGGATCCTCGCTCTCGGCTTTGGCTACTTCGTCGAAGTCGGCGCCGTTCTTGAGCACTGTGTAGAGTGAGTCGATCTGCGCTTTCTTGACAGTCTGCTCCTCCTCGCTGAGTCCGCGGGTGAGTTTCAGTATGTGCTGCACTTTTACCTGACCTTGAGCCTTGCGGGTGGCGTTGACCTTCACGATGTGGTAGCCGAACTGTGTCTCGATGACAGGCGAAATTTCACCTACGGCTGTAGAGTAGGCGGCATCCTCGAACGTATAGGGGAAAGCTCCGGCCACGATATAACCCATGTGGCCGTGGTTCTGCTTTGCCGCGGGGTCGATGGAGTAGGTGTCGGCCACTGTGGCGAAATCGGCGCGTCCGGCGATTATTTCGGTACGGAGGCTGTCGAGCAGCGCTTTCTTGGCAGCGGTGGCTTTTGCGCCGTAGGGTCGTTCAACCATGATATGGCTTACGTCGACTTCGGTCTTCAACCGGTCGTATATGCTGTGCACAAGGCTGTCGCGTGCCGCCTGATCGACCAGGTAGGGCTCGGAAAGGTCACGTTTGTAGCCTGCGTATTCGTTGATGAACGCCTCGTTTTCAGCTATGCCGGCAGCTTCGGCGTCGGCAACCTTGAGTTTATACACCACGAAAAGGTCGAGATACTCGTCGATAGGCTGCGTGGCAAGCTGCTGCGCGTTGTTTTTCTGATAGAGATACGCGAATTCGCTGAGTTTGACAGGCTTTTTGTTGACAGTCATAAGCACCGGGTCGGCGTCTTTCGACGCAGCCGACAGGCTCAGTCCGCCCAATGCAGCGATAGTCAGCGACAAAAGTACTTTTTTCATTATTGTTTTTAGATTACGGTTTTAATTTTCTTGTTACGTATGATTGTTACTTAATATTAACGGAGCATGCGCCGTTTTATTATGAGCCGCGCTATAATAAATGCATATTTGCGTTTCAGCCATATATCTGCGACAGTGGCGGCGCGTCATGATTGAAAAAATCCTGATGCGGCAATGCGTTGAATCATGCCGCGTCAGGATTATATCGGTCATTCAGCTTCACTCATGACAACAGTGATTCTGAGTATGGTGTCCGGTCGATTACTGGTGCGAAGAGCTGTAGTTGGGCGCTTCGGCTGTGATGGCCACATCGTGCGGGTGGCTTTCGGCCACGCCGGCATTGGTGATGCGGGTGAATTTGGCGGTGTGGAGCTTCTCGATATTGCTTGCTCCGCAATAGCCCATGCCTGCACGCAGTCCGCCGAGCATCTGATAGGTCACCTCGTAGAGCGAGCCTTTGAACGGTACGCGTGCTGCGATACCCTCCGGCACGAGCTTCTTGGTATCTGTCTCGTTGGCCTGGAAATAACGGTCTTTCGAGCCTTTTTCCATTGCCTCGAGCGAACCCATGCCGCGGTAAGTCTTGTATTTACGGCCGTTGTATATGATTGTGTCGCCGGGCGATTCCTCTACGCCGGCAAGCATTCCGCCGAGCATTACCGAGTATGCGCCTGCCGCAAGAGCCTTGACGATGTCGCCCGAGTAGCGTATGCCGCCGTCGGCTATCAAGGGTACTCCGGTGCCTTCAAGCGCTTTTGCCACGTCGTAAACGGCCGAGAGCTGGGGCACGCCGACACCTGCGATGATGCGGGTGGTGCAGATTGAGCCCGGGCCGATACCTACTTTTACGCCGTCGGCGCCGTTCTCCACAAGGTAGCGGGCTGCCTCGCCGGTGGCGATGTTGCCTACTACGACGTCGATTTCGGGATATTTCGCCTTTACGGCCTTGAGCACGCCGATTACGCCGCGCGAGTGGCCGTGGGCGGTGTCAATCACGATGGCGTCGACACCGGCTGCCACGAGAGCGTCCACGCGCTCCATCGAGTCGCCTGTCACACCTACGCCGGCTGCCACGCGCAGACGTCCGAGCGAGTCTTTCGCAGCAAATGGTTTGTCCTTTGCCTTGGTGATGTCCTTATAGGTGACGAGACCGATGAGACGGCCGTCGTTGTCGACAACGGGCAGTTTCTCGATTTTGTGTTCCTGAAGTATGCGGGCTGCTTTCTCGAGATCGGTTGTCTGGGTAGTGGTAACGAGTCCTTCCGATGTCATCACTTCGTCGATAGGACGGTTGGGATTGCTTTCAAAACGCAAATCGCGGTTGGTTACGATACCTACAAGCTTGCGGTCATCGTCAACCACGGGAATACCGCCGATATGGTATTCCTCCATCATACGCAGGGCGTCGCGCACTGTCGAGCCGCGTTTGATTGTCACCGGGTCATAAATCATGCCGTTTTCCGCACGTTTCACTGCATGCACCTGACGCGCCTGCTCCTCTATCGACATGTTTTTGTGGATTACACCGATGCCGCCTTCGCGGGCTATGGCAATAGCCAGAGGCGCCTCGGTGACGGTGTCCATGGCGGCCGACACGAGCGGTACGTTCAATGTGATGTTGCGGGAAAACTTGGTTGTCAAATCGACTTCGCGGGGAAGTACCTCCGAATAAGCCGGAATAAGGAGGACATCATCGAATGTGAGCCCGTCCATCTTTACTCGATCTGCAATAAATGACATATATATAATGATTGCGTTAAATTTTATTGCATGCAAAGGTACAGATTTTTCGCAAAAAGCGCAACTCTATCCTGAATTAAATTGAATTTTTGCATGAAAATTTATTTTTTTATCATTACATTTGCCGATATACAAGGACCAATCATTTAAATAAATAATTATGAAAAAGTATTTTGCTCTAAGTCTGTTGCCGCTCATGGCTCTCTTGCTTGTTCTGCCCGGGTGTGCCGATTCCAAAATCGAAACTTTGAAGAAAGAAATCGCCAAATACAATGCTACGTGTCCGCAGTCATTGGGCTCTCTCGGACGTATCGACAGTGTCGACTATGACGAGGATGGCCGGTTCGTTGTATATAATCTGACTGTCAATGAAGATGCCTTTGGTTTTTTCGATTTTGACGGATTTGAGGAAAAGGCACGTCCGGTGTTGCCCGCTTTGTTGTCGGGCGACGACTCTAAAAAGTTCGTGGAACTCATGACCGATTGCGGTGTCGGACTTAAGGCGAAATATAGGGGCAGCAAGTCGGGTAGAAAAGTTGAATTGGAAATTCCTGCATCGGATATTAAGGAGATGAATGAAAATCCTCTTACCGAAGAGGAGAGCGCCGATATGATTATCAAACAGACAATCGATTCGAACAAAGCGCTCTGTCCCGCTGAGATTGAGGAGGGTATGACCCTTATTGATGTTTTTGACGACGGCTCCAACATAGTATTCTTATGCGATGTCGACGAGGAAATATATGATATGGAGGTATTGTCGGACAATGCCGTCGAAATTGAAAATGAAATCAAATCCGAACTGCTCGGTGACGACATGATAAACACTACGGGCAAATATCTCGCACGTGCCGACCGCGGCATAATCTACCGCTACGCAGGTAAAGAGTCCGGACTTCACATAGATGTGACCCTCACCCCCTACGACTTCCGCTAAGACCGGATACTTAACGGCCGATTAACAGTACGCAATGTCCCAATCAATGTCAAAAACACTGCAAAATTATAATTAACGGTCAAATGTCCCAATGCTGTTTACCTAAGCTGAGTTGAGTTGGGTTGAATGGGGCGGGGGCGTCTCGCCCCCGTGGTAACTTTCAGAATATAAAAATAATACCACGGGGGCGAGACGCCCCCGCCCCACACCGTGTCCCTTAAGTAAATAGCATTACATAGCGACCTTACAAACTCGGTCGAATTTGTTTCTTGATTTCAAGCAGGGTGGCGGGGGTGAAACCTATGAAGGAGGGGAGGAGGTAGTCGCAGAGAGGGGTGACGGTGTCGGCGGGGTTGGTTGTGGCAATGCCTATGACTGTGGCTCCGGCGCGGCGTCCCGCTTCAAGGCCCTGGAGCGAGTCCTCGAATACGTAGCAGTCATCCGGACGGCAGCCGAGTTTTTCCGCTGCGAGGAGATAACCCTGCGGGTCGGGCTTCGACCGGGTCACCATCGATGCGTCAATAACTTCGTCGACCATATCGCGCAGCATCGGCAACTGTTTGTAGAGGTATGACATTTTCACCTCGTCGCTGCTCGTGACGATTGCCGTCGGTATGCCGGCAGCCTTCAGTGCCGTGAGAAATTCGCTTACGCCCGGAAACATCCGGTATTGCATCGTATCCTCGAAATCATGTATCCGCTGCATCACTTTCGCTTTAAGTTCGTCGCCGGGGAAATAGTTGAGTATGCTTTTGAGTGTGGTTCCCTTTATGTCGGCGGCAAAAGTGGGGGAGGGCACTCCGAATTCACGGCCTGTCTGTGCCCAAAATTCTGTATATAAGCCTTCTGTGTCGATTAATACTCCGTCAAGGTCAAATAATACGGCAACTTTTCTATCCATCGTGATATGCTATTTTTTGTAAATTATTGCAAAATTAAGACTTTTTTCACCTAAAGTCATATTATAAAGCGTTAATTTTGCAGTGTATGAAAGAATCACGACCCAATTCCGACCCGACTATTCTTGGAACCCGTCCTATCGGACGCCTTCTGGTGCAATATTCCGTACCGGCTGTCATTGCCAGTGTCGTCACTTCGCTTTACAACATAATTGACTCTATTTTCATCGGCAGAGGTGTCGGGGCGATGGCTATCGCCGGCCTTGCGATCACATTCCCGCTGATGAACCTCGTGATAGCGTTCTGTATGCTCATCGCTGTGGGCGGAGCTACTATCACCTCCATCTTCATGGGGCAGAAAAACATTGCCCGCGCATCTGAGGTAATCAACAATGTGCTTACCCTTTGCCTGGTGCATTCACTGATATTCGGCGGACTGACGCTGATATTTCTCGACCCGATACTGCTGTTCTTCGGCGCAACGGCCGAGACGCTGCCCTATGCCCGCGAGTTCATGCAGGTCATCCTGGCGGGAACACCGATTGCCTACGTGTTTATCGGGCTTAACAACCTGATGCGTGCCACGGGTTATCCCGCCAAGGCGATGGTGTCGGCGCTGCTCTCCGTGGGTGTCAATATTGCCCTGTGCCCTGTTTTTATATTCGTGCTCGGCTGGGGCATCAGGGGTGCGGCGCTCGCCACCGTGTGCGGTCAGTTGGCTGCCTTTACCTGGGTGCTGTGTCATTTCATGTCGAAAAACAGCTATATCCATTTCCGCCGCGAACGGAGCTGGCTTTCAGGGGCGATAGTCCGGCGTATCTACGCCATCGGCATGTCGCCGTTCCTGATGAACGTGTGCGCATGCGTCGTGGTGGTATTCCTCAACAGGGCGCTGCTTGACTGCGCCGGCACCGACGGCAACCTTGCGGTAGGCGCCTACGGTATCATAAACCGTACCACGATGTTCTTCGTTATGATAGTGTTCGGTGTGACGCAGGGCATGCAGCCCATTCTCGGATTCAACTATGGCGCCGGCAAGTGGGAACGCGTGAAGCAGACGCTCCGCAAAGGTATTTTTATCGGCGTATGCATCACCACTGTCGGGTGGGTGGTGACCGAACTGTTCCCCGATACTATCAGCGGATTCTTCACTGTCGACCGTCAGCTTGTCGACATCGCCCGCAACGGTTTCCGCGTCTATTTTATCTGTTTCCCGGTTGTTGGCTGCCAGATTATCATTACCAACTTTTTCCAGTCAATCGGCAAACCGAAGCTGTCAATATTCCTTTCACTTACCCGACAGCTGCTTTTCCTCATACCGTTCCTGCTCATACTGCCCGCATTCTTCGGCATTGACGGCGTCTGGGCAAGCATGGCGGCGTCAGATTTCCTCGCGTTCGTCGTGGCGGTGATAACCCTTATTATAATGATGCGTCGGCAGAACCGCAAATTCATGTCGGCGCCGTCAGCCACACCACTCTAAATTCTGATTACTATTATGATACATAACCTGCAACTCCGCGTCGACCCGCGCACTGCCGCCACTCCTTTGCTTCTTAAGGCTCAGGTCTCGACCGTACTTGGTGTCGACGCCAATTCGATACACGACATTGTAGTGAAAAAACGTTCCATCGACGCCCGTCAGCGTCGCGTCATGGTCAACCTCACTGTCGATGTCTACGTAGGGGAAGATGCCCCGCAGTCGCCGCTGCTCCGACCTGTGAGCTACGGCGACGTAAGTGCGGCCCCGCAGGCCGTTGTGGTCGGTGCCGGCCCCGCCGGACTGTTCGCGGCCCTGAGGCTAATCGAGCTTGGCGTGCGTCCGGTCGTTCTCGAGCGCGGCAAAGATGTTGACGCCCGTCGTGTGGATATGGCTCAGATTGCCCGCAACAATATTGTCGACCCCGACTCCAATTACTGTTTCGGCGAGGGTGGTGCGGGTGCTTTTTCCGACGGCAAACTCTACACGCGTTCTAAAAAACGGGGCAACGTCGAGAAAATATTGCAGATATTCTGTCAGCACGGCGCGTCGGCCGACATACTTGTTGACGCCCATCCGCATATCGGCACCGACCGTCTGCCGGGGGTAATCAAAGCCATGCGCGAAACGATAATACGTTGTGGAGGCGAGATTCACTTCGGTGCACGTGTCACCGGATTGCTGCTTGCCGAAGATGGCGGCTCACTGCGCATCGAAGGCGTACGTACAGCGTCGGGCGATACGTATCGCGGCCCGGTCATTCTCGCTACCGGACATTCGGCGCGCGACACCTACCGGATGCTCCTCGACAGCGGAGTGGCCATCGAGCCGAAAGGCATAGCCATAGGCGTGCGTCTGGAGCACCCGCAGCAGCTCATCGACTCGATTCAGTATCACAATCCGCAGGGACGCGGCAAATACCTGCCCGCGGCGGAGTACTCGATGCTTACACGTGTGGCCGACCGTGCCGTATACTCGTTCTGCATGTGTCCCGGCGGGTTTGTCATCCCTTCGGCCAGCGGTCCCGACCAGCAGGCTGTCAACGGCATGTCGCCCGCATCGCGCGGCACTAAATGGGCCAATTCGGGCATGGTGGTGGAAATCCTTCCCGATGATGTCACGGACTATACGGGGCCTTTGAAGATAATGGCGCTCCAGGAGGAAATAGAAAAGAAATTTTACGAGGAGAGCGACCGCACGCAGAACGCTCCCGCGCAGCGTATGACCGACTTCGTGGCCGGACGGCTTTCGTCGTCACTTCCGCCATCGTCCTACGCCCCCGGAGTTCATTCCGCACGTGTCGACCGTATCCTCCCCGAATTCATATCAAGCCGCCTGCGCAAGGGATTTGAGGAATTTGGCCGCAAGTCGCGCGGATTTCTCACCGACAAGGCTATAGTGCTCGGCTGCGAGACACGCACCTCGGCACCTGTTAGGATTGTGCGCGACGATACGACGCTCTGTTCAGTCAATGTCGACGGTCTGTTCCCCTCGGGCGAAGGTGCGGGCTATGCCGGCGGTATCGTTTCGGCGGCTGTCGACGGAGAGCGTGCGGCCGATGCGCTCTATGAGCATCTGTTCAAAAATTCAAAACCACAAACCGTCTGATTATTACTATGGATAACGAAGATTTCAACACGAAGATATTGCCTCCGCTGGCCGAACGGTTGCGTCCCCGTACGCTCGACGACTATATAGGCCAGACACACCTTGTAGGACCCGACAAGGTGCTGCGGCGCATGATTGACTCGGGCAACGTGGCCTCGTTCATACTGTGGGGCCCTCCCGGGGTAGGCAAGACAACGCTTGCAAGAATTATCGCCAATACCACCGAGTCGCCGTTTTATACGCTCTCTGCCGTCACGGCCGGAGTGAAGGATGTGCGCGACGTCATCGAACGTTGCCGCAATGACATCCGCGGAATGTTCACCAAAGGGCGTCCGATACTTTTCATAGATGAAATCCACCGTTTCAGCAAGTCGCAGCAGGACTCGCTGCTCGGCGCTGTCGAGAGCGGTATCGTGACGTTGATAGGCGCCACGACCGAAAATCCATCTTTTGAGGTGATTCGTCCGTTGCTGTCGCGTGCGCAGGTCTACACGCTCAAGCCCCTCGAAGCGCCTGAGCTGCAGCGTCTGCTTGACCATGCCATCGCGCACGACGAGGTGCTGTCGCGACGCAATGTCGAAGTGCGCGAGACCACGGCGTTGTTCCGGTTTGCCGGAGGCGACGCCCGCAAACTGCTCAACATACTCGACCTGCTCGAGCAGTCGGTCAGTGCCGGTGAGCCGGTCATCATCGACGATGCCACGGTGACGGAGCGTTTGCAGGAAAATCCGTCGGCCTACGATAAAAACGGCGAGATGCACTACGATATAATTTCGGCATTCATCAAGAGCGTGCGCGGCAGCGACCCGGATGCCGCCATCTACTGGCTCGCGCGAATGATTGCAGGAGGCGAAGACCCCGAGTTCATAGCGCGTCGCCTCACCATACTTGCCGCCGAAGATATAGGTCTTGCCAATCCCAACGCGATACTGCTTGCAAATACAGTTTACGACGTAATCAAGAAAATCGGCATGCCCGAAGGGCGTATCCCTCTTGCCGAATGCACCATCTACCTCGCCACGTCGCCCAAAAGCAACTCCGCATACATGGCCATCAATGCCGCTCTTGCCAACGTAGCGCAGACCGGTGACCTTCCTGTGCCGCTCCATATACGTAACGCTCCGACATCGCTGATGAAAGAAATGGGCTACGGTGCCGACTATAAATACGCTCACGACTATCCTGGTAACTTCGTGCCCCAGCAATACCTCCCCGACGCCCTCCTCGGCACTCGTTTCTGGAGCCCCTGTTCCAACCCCGCCGAAGACCGCCTCGCCCAGCTCCAGCAATCCCGCTGGGGCAAAAAATAGTGAAAATTGTCGTCTCCAACCGACAATTTTTGCGAAAACTGTTGTTTATAAACGACAATATTGTTATATTTGTGTCGTTTATAATCGACAGTTATGGAAAAACTATTTGAAAGATCAAGGATAAAGATTGCCGAAGTAACAACCGATTTCGTCCGCGATATGCATGATGAAATCGCATGGGACGACCGGTTGGTGGCTATTATCGGAGCACGCGGGGTTGGTAAGACAACTCTTTTGTTGCAGCACATCAAACTCTACGATAATGTGGCGACGGCACTTTACGTGTCGGCCGATGATCTTTGGTTTACTTCACACACATTGGTCGAACTGGCTGATACATTCTATAAAAATGGGGGGAAGACACTCTATATCGATGAAATACATAGGTATAACAATTGGTCGGTCGAATTGAAAAATATATATGACACTTATTCGGGACTGAAAGTAGTTTATACCGGTTCGTCAATTTTGGATATCCGTCGGGGTGGGGCGGATTTGAGTCGCCGGCATCTGGAATATAATATGTATGGACTTTCATTCCGTGAATATCTGATACTGGCATACGGCATAAAACTCCCGGTCAGTTCATTGGAAGATGTACTCTCGCATCGCGTGCAGTTTCCCGTCAATGAGTATCGCCCTATAGCTTTGTTTAAAGAATATATGAAGATGGGATATTATCCTTTCTTCCGACAGATAAATTGCCATACGCGGTTGCAGCAGGTTGTCGACCAGGTACTGGATGTCGATATTCCTAAATATGCCGAATTGTCGTTGACCACGATTGAAAAACTGAAACGGCTGATGTATGTCATATCGCAGAGCGTTCCGTTCAAACCCAACTATTCCAAATTGGGGCGCGATCTCGAATGCCACCGCACATCGCTGAGTGATTTGGTTTTGCTCCTTGACAAAACACAGATGATACAGATTTTACGTGATGACAGTTTCGGAGTCAGTTCATTGGGCAAAGTTGACAAAATCTATCTGGGTAATACCAATCTGGCGTATGCACTGAGCGATAGCGAACCTGAAATCGGGAATCTAAGGGAAACGGTATTCCTTACATCGGTAAAACCGAAATATGATGTGATGTCCTCATCTGTATCCGATTTCAAGATTGGAAAATATACATTTGAAGTCGGAGGCAAAAACAAGAAACAAAAGCAGATACAAGGAGTTGACAATGCCTATGTCGTCAAAGATGACATAGAATATGGCCATCTTAACATAATTCCTCTTTGGGCCTTCGGATTCCTTTATTAGCGATAGACATTAAAAAATAGTTCAGTGGCATAATTACCTCTCTTTCGCAGCGCATTTCGGGCAGATGCCTTTGAGCATGTAGTTGACGGAACGGGGCCGGAAGCCGGCAGGAACGTCAATCATCGGTACGCTGACATTTTCGAAGCAGAAAGTCTGCATGCACTGCTCGCAATAAAAGTGGACATGCTGGTCGTCAGGAGTGTGGTGCGAGTCGCTGTGGCACAACTCGTATTTCAGCGAACGGCTGCCGTCCTCGATTACGTGTACTATATCCTTTGCTGCAAAAAGCTCAAGTACGCGGAATATGCTTGTCTTGTCGAGCGTGTCGAGTGCAGTCTCCAGGTCGGAGAGGCTTACGGGACGCGTGGCCGCAATGAGTTCCTTCATGACGAGGATGCGGTTGGAGGTCGGTTTTATCCCTTTCCGGATCAGTAGGGCGTCAATTTCGTCGCTTTTCATACATGATATTTTTTTTACAAAAATAGCTGAATATTCCAAAAAGATTCAAAACAGGAGTGTAAAAACAATTAATTTTGACAGTTTTTCGATTTTTGTTTTGTCATTTAAAAATAAATCCGTATCTTTGTCAATTGCAATATCACAGCGACCGCGTGATTTCAAAAATGGGGTTGACCGGTTTTGACAGCGTGTAGAGGTGGTGTGTAAGCATGCAGAGCAATGATGGCTACGCTCTTTAATCTGGGACATCACAATTTCAAATGGCGAAAAACAGTACGCTCTTGCTGCGTAATCGAAGTACAGTAGATGACGCTTAATCTCCGCGACAGTCGCAGAGACAAGACATCGCCCGATTGTCCTCTTCCCGAGACTAATCGACAAGGCGGTGCAGCTAAATCGGGAATAGGGCTCCGAAAGCCTCGCGAAGAGCCCGAAACAACAGAGGATAAGGTCGCGGTTGGCAGTCCTCAGCCTGCCACGGCTCGAAAACCAAGAGAGGAATAAGCATGTAGAAAGCTCATTAGTTCCACGTTTGGACGAGGGTTCGAGTCCCTCCAGCTCCACTAAGTGTTCTTTGTCGAGGCAACATGTTGAGGCAATGACCGGGCACTTTACGGTTTACATAAGGCAAACCGCGTAATATCAGTATATTGCGCGGTTTTTTTATGTTCTGCTATTCGCTATTTATCGGCGCAAGGCCGATTCCTGCCGGGAGAAATGAATGATATTATTGGCGGCAAATCAGCGGCATGTATTTTTGTTAAGTAACTGTTCAAAATAATTTTGAACAGTTACTTATGCACAATTGACTGAATAAATTTTAACAAACAATTTATATCCATGTTTAGAAAAATAATACTTCGTTAAATTTATAGCTAATCCGTTGATAACAAATAAGTTTATTAAT
>OFFD01001645.1_pt1 | contig 12774 bp, 9 predicted proteins | sample 1521291 | NCBI WGS metagenome assembly OFFD01 (sample SAMEA3504103, study PRJEB24116) | mouse gut metagenome | biome: mouse gut; feature: mouse-associated habitat; material: faeces | place: Denmark | collected 2011 | reverse complement strand
CGGCCTGGAATCCAACATACTTAAATACGCCACAATAGAGGTCAGCGGTGTTTTCAGATCATGTGCCAGAAATACAACCAGATCATTTTTCTTCTTTTCACCTTCAACGGCTTCTAATTCCTGTCTTTTCAATGTCATTTTAATCTCATTTAGCCTCTCCTCGATCGGTTTTAGCTCCGTGATCAGATATACCGGATGTTCCGAATCCGAGATAATATTCTCAATACCATCTTCTACTTGTGTCAGGTACTTTGTCATTCTCGAGAGCGCCACATAAAAAAACAAAGCAAACAACAAAAGAAAACCTACTACTACAAAAAACTGCTTATTTCCGCCAATCAGTCTCCAGTACCAGCGTATTGCTGTCTGCTCTTCCACATTGAATTTCATAATAAAATTTACAAACATCCTTGTAAAACGATCGTTGTAAGTCCCATCAACGACATATTCCATCAGAAGTCCTCCGGCAAGAACGGTAAGCGCCGTAACAAACACTGTCTGCAAAAGGATACTTAATTTTAATTTACGATAATTATTCTTCAACCTTATACCCTACTCCCCAAACGGTCTTAATAAAATCTGATTTCCCAGTTGGTCCACTCATCTTCTCCCGCAGATGCCGGATATGGACCATCACTGTATTATTACTGTTCTTATAATATTGCTCATGCCATACTTTTTCAAATAATTCCTCTGAGCTTATGACCTTTCCACGATTCTCACATAACAACCACAAAATATCGAATTCCGTAGGTGTCAGCGTCAGCGGCTTTTCATTATATGTACACTCGTGGGAATTACGATCCAGAACTAAACCGGCAAAGTCTATGATATCCCCCATCTGTTTTGTACCTTCATTATACTGCGTGTAACGGCGAAGCTGTGCCTTTACACGCGCCACTAACTCCAATGGATTGAACGGTTTTGGAATATAATCGTCTGCTCCCAGCGTCAATCCGGTAATCTTATCCATGTATTCCGCCTTCGCAGTCAGCATCAGTACCGGAAACGTATATTTCTCGCGAATCTTTTTCAGAATATCAAACCCGTCCACATCCGGCAGCATGACATCCAAAATCGCCAGGTCAATCCTTACATTTTCAATACAATTCAAGGCCTCTTTTCCTGTATAAAATGTAAACACCTTATACTGATCATTCTGCAGATACAGTTCTATAACATCTGCAATTTCCTTTTCATCATCCACTACCAAAATATGCTGCATACTCACCCTCCTTATAAAATAACAAAAGGCGTCAGAGTTCCCTTGTTCCCTGACGCCGTACCATTTTTATAACTCGCAGTTATTCACTGTTCTTGGGAATGGAATTACGTCACGAATATTGGACATACCTGTAAGATACATCACACATCTTTCAAATCCCAAGCCAAAACCTGCATGTCTTGTAGAACCATATTTACGAAGGTCCAGATAAAATTCGTAATCATCTGGGTTCAATTCCATCTCGTTCATACGTTTCAGAAGCTTTTCGTAATCATCTTCCCTCTGACTTCCGCCGATAATCTCACCAATTCCAGGAACCAGGCAATCCACTGCCGCCACCGTTTTATTATCCTCATTCATCTTCATATAAAATGCTTTGATATCCTTTGGATAATCGGTTACAAATACCGGACGTTTGAATATCTCCTCAGTCAGATAACGCTCATGTTCCGTCTGCAGATCACAACCCCATGTCACTTTATAATCAAATTTGTCATTATTCTTTGAAAGAATATCGATTGCCTCCGTATAAGTTACCTTTGCAAAATCCGAATTCACGACATTATTCAGTCTTTCTATCAATCCTTTGTCCACAAAAGAATTAAAGAAGTTCATCTCTTCCGGCGCATGCTCCATCACATAGCGAATCACATATTTCAACATACTTTCCGCCAGAATCATATTGTCTTCCAAATCTGCAAACGCGATTTCCGGCTCAATCATCCAGAACTCTGCCGCGTGTCTTGTTGTATTGGAATTCTCTGCACGGAAAGTCGGACCAAATGTATAAATATTACGGAATGCCTGCGCGTATGTCTCTCCGTTAAGCTGGCCGCTTACCGTAAGACTTGTCTCTTTATTAAAGAAATCTTTTGTATAATCCACACTGCCATCGTCGTTCTTTGGCAAATTTTCCATATCAAGCGTCGTTACACGGAACATTTCTCCTGCACCTTCACAGTCACTTCCTGTAATCAATGGCGTATGCACATACACGAATCCTCTCTCCTGGAAGAACTTGTGAATCGCATATGCACAAAGAGAACGTACGCGGAATACTGCCTGAAATGTATTCGTTCTCGGACGCAGATGTGCAATCGTTCTTAAATATTCGAAGCTATGACGCTTTTTCTGAAGCGGATATTCCGGCGCAGACGCTCCTTCGATCACGATCTCATCTGCCTGGATCTCAAATGGCTGTTTTGCCTGCGGAGTTGCCACAAGCGTACCAGTCACAATAATCGCTGCTCCTACATTTAGCTTAGAAACCTCTGCAAAATTCTCCATAGTATCGTGATACACTACCTGAAGCGCCTCGAAAAAAGAACCGTCATTCACTACGATAAATCCAAATGTTTTGGAATCACGAATACTTCTCACCCAGCCTCCGATAGTGATTTTTTTATCTAAATATGCATCTTTATTTCTATAAAGTTCTTTCACTGTTGTGAATTCCATTCTGCTCACTCCTCTTCGATAATTTTACCATACCAGTATATTATATCATACTCTGTCTGTTTTACACCATCCTTTTTTACAGAACTTATCTTACATGAACTTATCTTACATATCCGACCATAACCTTCCCTCCGTCTGCACACATCTCCTTTACTCTATCCCAAAAGACCGTCTTCTTACTTTCATCTGCCGGATTCACGTAGGTTACATACCCTTGATCATAGCCGACGAGCAATATCGCATTCTCATGATCGGTAAATGCAATCACTGGTGTCCCTCGTCCTATGATATAAAGAATCTGCTCTATCTCACATCCGGTCAGATCGACCGCCTCTCCACCCGAATACGTATCAATAATCTCCAGCACTGATTTCCCGGATGCTCTCTCTTCGCTTACATCGACACTGGCTCCCGCCATATCCATCATTTTTTGCACGCAGGCTGTCAGTGTACTTTCTCCTTTTGCAACACCAAATTTTTCTGCACCCTTAATCTCATAACGCAGCGCACGATTTCCTCTCTCCCACACATACGCCTGTCCGGATGAAACTACAACACCTGATATCCCGTCTGCGGCTATGATCGCCTCTCCGGCTTTCCCATAGATTCCTCTTAGCTCTCCGGCTTTGTATACATAACATCTGTCTTTCTCGGGTTTCATATCAAATGTAATCTGTATCGGTTCTTCGAACAACGCAGATTTTAAATTCAAAAACTTCGGGTTCTTATTATTTACATAATCTTTGTACTGCAAACGCATCTGCTTTCCTTTTCCTGCTGTTGCGTACGAGCCTAGTCCAATCTTTCCCAGTTCTTTCTCCTCATTATTCGTGATATATTCCGGTTCGATATCGGTATAGATGTCTCCTTCCTTTTTTACCCGATTGAGTATCACCTGATTGCCTTCTATCGATATGTCCAGTACATATCCGTTTTGAGGATAATATATTTTTACAGGCTTTCCCTTTGTATTTAAAATATTCACCTGATGCATCGGATATACGGCTTCTCCCGATACATTTTTTCCCTGTTCTTCTGCTTTCGCGTAACCGCAGATAAGATCATTAAAAATGAACCCAAGCGGCCGAATATATGTACCTTCTTCCGCTTCCACAACATATTCCTTGCCATTCCTCAGATTAAGTACCGCGATCTTTGTTGCATCATAAAGACCGCCATCTTTCTGGTATGCAAAAAAATGCCCATCCTCGGATGCCATATATTGTCCATCCTCCATCTTCTCTACAATGATCCTTTTCTCTCCATTCTCCAGCTGAATCTCATAAAGGCTTCCATAAAGCATCATATACAAGTTGTTTTGCTTATCACTATAATACATAAGCTTCCCAAGGCTATCCTTCGTAAATGCATATGATTTGCTGCTTGGGATAAAGGCTTCTTCTTTGATAAACTTCCTATCCACATCATAACGATAGATTGCAACGCCTACCAATCCTTCGTTCCTTCCCCGATTCATATATCCGATGACAGCGAATGTCACACTTCCATCCTCGCTCATGGAAATCAACTGTACCGCGTGTTGGTCATAGCGATTGCGGATATCATTCCCCTCGGCATCGGCAAAACTGAAAATGCGGGAAAATATATTCGTTTCCTTATTGTAACTCCACACTTCCCTTTCTTGTACGAAAGAAACAATGGTTCCTTTCTCATTCGCCAAGTATTCTATCTGCTCCGGCGCAAGTCCCAGATTAATCCCCTCATGATCCAGCGCCTGACTGTTATTGTCAAATACCTGATTCATCACTCTGTCATAATCTGCAAGCTCCACCTCTTCTTTTACATGCTGCACTCGGAAAAATTCTTTTACATTATATAGCTCTTCCTCTTCCTGCATCTTGCACACTACCTGATAACACATCACAATACAATGATAATTTTCGTTGCTTTCCTGAATATTGTATGTAATCTCACCTTTTACCTTCGGTTCCAGGTCTGCCCACTGCACATACTCCAAACCAGAATTCTTCGTGATATGCTCAAGCGTAGAGAACTCCGATGTACGGTTCGACTCTGCTTTGAGCAGCATCTTGCATTCATCTGATTTAGCCAGCGCTTTCTCATGAAAGTCTCTGGCAAACTCCACACTTTCTTTTGCCTGAACCTCATTCCCCTGTGCAATCCTCGTATAATAGGAGATCTTTCCGGCTTCTTCTGTCTGCAGAGAAATTTTCAAAGCAGCTTCTTTGTTTTCTTCCAATGCTTTGGATACATCTATTTTCGCTCCCTGTTTGATATCCTCTTCTTTTCCTTTGACAAGTAATTTCTGTCCGTCTAATGTAAACGCCTCATAAGAAAGAGATTCTATTTTCTGTCCGAAAGCATCCACCACCACTTCCAGAAAACCATTGTGAACCGGTGTTATCGTGTCACGCATGGTTGCTATCTCCATCTCCTTTTTATATCCGGCAAGTGGATTGACCTCATAGCCTTCCATCACAAATGAAATACGCGGCAATGTCGCAGATCCTATATCTGCAGTCATATTTGCCGCATATCCTTTATTGGTAAGAAAACTAAATACTACTACCGCCGTAATAAAAATCACCATAAGTATACTGATTCTGATTACTCTCTTTTTCATCTGCCTACCCCTCTTTATGTTTCCCTGACATCTTCCTTATATTCTGTCAGAAGGCGCCCTATCGTTGGCTGCACATGCAAAAATTCCTCACATACCTTTGTCATATCTGACGTCTTTTTCTTCTTTTCATTTCTTACTGCACGGATCAAAATATTCTTCGGCGTATGCTCCATATCAATAAATTCCAAGACCTGCACGTCATATCCTTCCTGCTCCAAATACTGTGCCCGCAATCCGTCCGTCACAAGCGCAGCCATACGCTCTTTCAAAAGGCCATACTTCATGATCGGCAGCAAGATGTCATTCTCCATCTGTCCATTGAGCTCATGCTGACAGCACGGAACCGAAAGAATCACATCTGCCTTCCATCCCACCGCCTTTGCCAGCGCATAATCCGTCGCCGTATCACACGCATGTAATGTCACAACCATATCAACCTTACTGACGCCTTCATACTCTGCAATATCGCCTTCCAAAAACTGAATCTTTTTATATCCATATTTTCCCGCCAGCCCATTACAATACTGGATCACATCTTTTTTCAAGTCCAATCCGATAATTCGAATATCGTACCCTTTCAATTCATGCAGATAATAATACATTGCAAATGTAAGATACGACTTTCCGCAGCCAAAGTCAAGAATCGTAATCTCTTTTTCTTTTTTTAATTGTGGCAGAATATCTTCTATAAATTCGAGGAAACGATTAATCTGACGAAATTTGTCAAATTTTGTTCTGACAATCTTTCCTTCCTCGGTCATAACCCCCAAATCCTGCAAAAATGAAACCACAATTCCCTCTTCCAGAATATACTGCTTTTTTCGATTATGTGATAGGTCTGCCGTTTTTTCACGATTTTTCTGCGTTTTCTTTTTTATTGTCACTTTTCCTTTTTTAACCAGAACAAGCGCCGTATGGCGCTTTGTTTCAATCTGCATCTGACGCATCCTTGTCATATATTCCATCAGACTTTCACATATCTTATCTTCTTTACAGTTCACATGAAATGCCTGATTATTCCGGAATTCCTCACACTGGAACACCATTTCGCCCTTCATAAGAACCGGGCGCACCTTTACCTTTTGTATTCCCTCTTTGTCTTTTGGATTACTTAAGACTGCGTTTATAAGCTCCTCATTTATGCACGACTTTAGTAATTCTCTTAACTGCTCCATACTACTCCCTCATAATCTCACTCTCTAATACAGCATCTTCTGTATTGTCTTTTTTTCCATATTATCTTTCGTGACCCACGTATATCCGCTGTCGATCACTGCTTCGTTTCCCATCACCAGAATCGCCCTGGCAGCTGCCACTACTGTTGCGTATCCCATCGCATATGGATTCTGGATAATCACTCCGACCACCTGTTCATTTTCCAACATGGAGAGTTCTTTCTGACTCGCGTCAAATCCTACTACTTTAAGTGCTTTCATCGCTTCACTGGCATCTTCTTGCTCAAGTACCTCTAAAATCAGCTTGGTTGTCTCGGCAGAAGTCGCAAAGATTCCTTTCGCCTGCGGATGCTGCTCCAAGATGTATTTTATCACACTCTTGTCATCGATCGCCTCAACCCTCGCCGCAAACTCCGGATGCGAAGAATCAATGTCAGCTTCTGACAAAGGATTTTCTTCCTGCCACTGCTTTGCAGCCATTTCCTGTTTGGTTTTTTCTAATTCATTCATGTGATACACATTATCTGCATTTTCTTCTTGGTAATGCTGTGCTATCTCTTTTCGAAACCCTGTTACCCTTGTCTGCAGCGATTCCGAAGAAGAATCCAGCGAAAATATAAGAATCTCACCATTTTCTTCTATCGCATCCGAAAGTTTTGCCGCCGCTGTTCTTGCTGCAGCTTCATTATCCGTCGAACATTTTGCAACGATTCCCTGATAATTTGTCCCCGAATCAAACGCAACGATTGGAATCTCCTGGTCGGTAGCCGACTCAAACTGTACGGTACAAGACTGCACATCGATCAATGCGATTCCAATGGCGGATGGATACAGCGCTAACTCTTCGTCTAAAATATAAATTTGACTTTCTGCATTATTTGCTTTTTCCGGCGCACTGTATACTACCTTTACTTTATCCGCTCCTTTATATCCAAGCATCCTGTTAATATCCTCTTCGGCACGTTTTGCGCCTTCTTCCACCGCTTTCCAATATGCATGAGAACCATTCGCCTTTCCGATCACGGATATGTAAGTTCCTGGTTCCAAATCCAAGCCCTCCACATTACCATAAGCCATCGGTCTTAACATATCCAGATTACTCTGATGCTCATTTTTTTCTTTTCCTGATGTATTTATTACATTCTTCTGTTCTTCGCCTTCGTTCATTTTTTTAGAAGTACATCCGGCAAAGAGAAGTGCCCCGCTTAAAATCACACAAAGAATTCTTCTTCCTCTTTTCATATCTCCAACTCCCAATGTCTTTAAACTGCAATACTCATATACTATACACCAATTGCATATGAAATTCATAAATTTTTTCTTAAATTTTTTCTAATAATCCTTATCTTCCTTTTTCTTACAAGCGCAATTAAAAATAGATTATCTCTTGTATATTTGAACTGTTTGTATTAAAATAAAACAAACGATATGGATTGGTCTTTATACTTTCTGTTATCGCAAACACGGGGACTACCCAGAAAAAGGAGGATACATACCATGGCACACGTAATTAGTGATGAATGTGTAAGCTGCGGCGCTTGCGAAGCTGAGTGTCCAGTTGGTGCTATCAGCCAGGGATCTGAGCATTATGAGATTGATGCTGATGCTTGTGTTGATTGTGGTGCTTGTGCAGCACAGTGCCCAACAGGAGCAATTTCTGCTGAATAATAAATAATTTGCAGATTAACTACATGCAAAGGGGGATTGCAGATGCAATTCCCCCTTTTTGTACCCTCATCTTCTACTAAGTAAGGCTTGTACCAAACAGCTTTCTCAAGCGTCTTGCAGCAAATGACTTTGCCGTCTCTTTACGCAGCATCTGCTGCTGCCTGATCAAACAATCCAGTTTTTGATATCGCTCTTCTTCCTGTCTTTCTTTCGCCTGAAACAGATAATCCATCTCTTTAATTACTTTTTCGGAAACATATTCTCCAACCTTTTGACGTAAGACTTCATTATTCTCTAATAAAGTTTCCTTCATAATACTGCTGATCAGATTTTCTACCTGGGTTACCGCTTCCGGTGTTTTTTCTATCTTTGTATCCTCATTCAAGTTCTCTGTTGTCTGATCCTGCACTGCTTTTTGCTCCAGCCCTTTCTTGGTCTTAAGTAAATCCGGGATTACTTCTTTCAATTCTTTCAAGAACATGCCTTGTTCTTTTAACCGCTTAATGCAGTGAAACAATCGGATGTCATCTTCTGTATAATACCGATGGCCCATCTCGGTACGCTCGATTGGAAGCTCCAGTTCTTCTTCCCAGTATCTTAATACATGGGCTTCTACATCTACCTTCTTTGATGCTTCAGAAATCATGTAACGAACCTCTCCCATGAAAACACCCCCTATTTTAAATAAGTTGCACAAAACAATGAAAATGCTTATGTACAAGTATATCATACCATAACATAAGCATCTTAAGGTCATTTTCCCTTCGTCAAATTTTCCCTGAATCTTCTTTCTTTTTCCAGATTTTCCTTAATTCTGACGTATATAATTTGCAAATTTTGTATAGTTCGGAAGCCAGGTCAGATTCACCGTTCCAATCGGACCATTTCTTTGTTTGGCGATAATGATCTCTGCTACGTTTGGCGTCTCCGTATCTTTATGATAATAATCATCACGATAGATAAACATTACAACATCCGCATCCTGTTCGATCGCTCCGGATTCACGAAGATCCGAAAGCATCGGCCTGTGATCCGGTCTTTGCTCCACGGCACGGCTAAGCTGAGATAATGCGATTACCGGAACATTTAATTCTCTCGCCACGCCTTTTAACGCTCTTGAGATATCAGAAATCTCCTGCTGGCGCGATTCATTCTTGTTGCCCGCGCGTCCGGTCATGAGCTGAAGATAATCAATGATAATAATATCCAGCCCTTGTTCCATTTTATATTTTCTGCATTTTGAACGAAGCTCTGTGATCGAGATACCAGGGGTATCATCAATGATTAATCTTGATTGCCCTACGGTTCCGGCTCCTTCTATCAGCTTTTCCCAATCAGAATCTTTTAAATTCCCTGTTCTAAGAAGCTGCGCGTCTACCTGAGATTCCAATGAAAACAGACGATTCACCAACTGTTCTTTCGACATCTCGAGACTGAAGATCGCAACCGCTTTATGTTGTTTAAATGCCGCATACTGTGCAATATTTAATACAAATGCCGTCTTTCCCATAGAAGGTCTCGCCGCAACTAAGATAAGATCCGATGGCTGAAGTCCGGATGTTTTATAATCAAGATCAATAAATCCCGTCGGAATCCCCGTCACACTTCCTTTGTTCTTAGAAGCTTTTTCCACACGTTCGAGCGCCCTTAAAACCACTTCATGTATCGGTGTAAAATCTCCTGCGCTTCGCCCTTTCTGTGTGATTTCAAATACTTTCTTTTCCGTCGTGTCTAAAATGACATCCAACGGTTCTCTCCCCAGATAACATGCATTTGCAATCTCTTCATTTAACCTGATCATATGGCGCAATGTCGCCTTCTCCGCCACGATTTCCGCATAATATTTAATATTAGCAGAAGTCTGTACCGTTGTGAGCAAATCTCTGGCAAATTCAAGGCTGCTAATCTCCGGCGGAACATCCTTTTCCTTCAGCTTATTCTGAAGAGTGATAAGATCCACGGCTATCCCTTCAGTATAAAGTTCTACCATCGTATCGAACATCACTCCATAAGCACTTTGATAGAAATCTTCTCCCCGGATAATCTCTGACGCGACTAGAATCGCTTCCTTATCCATCAGCATAGCCCCTACTACAGATTGTTCCGCTTCTATACTATGCGGAGGCACACGTTTGATAAGCGCTTCCTCCATGAACCTCTCCTCCTAGCTTTGTACCACTTCTACTTTTAATTTTGCAGTCACCTTTGTATGAAGTTTGACCGGAACCTCATGTGTTCCAAGCGTCTTTAATACTTCTTTCAATTGAATCTTCTTTTTGTCTATATCATAACCTAACTGTTCTTTTGCCGCTGCCGCGATCTCCTTAGAAGATACAGAACCGAAAGTTCTTCCGCCCTCTCCTGTCTTAATTCCAACCTTCACTTTACCTGCTTCTAATTTTGCCGCCAACGCCTGCGCCTCTTCCAGCTGCTGCTGCGCTACTTTTTCTTCATTGGCCCTCTTTAACTTTAAATCGTTCAAGTTTTTATTTGTCGCTTCCAAGCCAAGCTTTTTCGGCAAGATAAAGTTTCTTGCATAACCATCATTTACATTCACGATCTCTCCCTTTTTTCCAAGAGATTTTACGTCTTCCAATAAAATTACTTTCATTTTTCTATCTCTCCTTTTTCTATCATTCCGTCTAATATATCACGGATTCTTTGTTTTGCTACCTCTAAATTGCAGTCTGTCAGCTGCGCCCCGGCTATATTTGCATGTCCGCCGCCGCCTAAGCGTTCCATGATCAGCTGAACATTGATCTCATCTATGGAACGTGAGCTGATAAAGATTTTATTCTGATAATCGGTCAGCACAAATGAAGCCTTGATCCCGATAATATTTAACAATTCGTTCGCAGACTGTGCACATACAACGGTCGGGCTTTCCACTTTATCTGCCGGACATGCTGATATGGCAAATGCGCCACGGTACACTTCTGCATCACGCATAACCTCTGCCCTAGCCTTATAATCCGCCATATCGTTGCGCAGCATTTTGCGGACTCTTGTTACTTCTGCACCGCACCGCCGTAAATAAGCTGCTGCTTCAAAGGTACGTACCCCTGTTTTCTGCATAAAGTTATTCGTATCTATTAGAATACCTGCATATATTGCATCTGCTTCACAGGCAGACAGCGTGATATTTTCCGCAAAATACTGTAATACTTCTGCAATCATCTCACAGGTCGATGAGGCATAAGGTTCTATATAAGACAGGATAGGATTTTCAACGACTTCACTGCCCTGTCTGTGGTGGTCAAAAACGACAATATTTTTTGTCTTTTTAAGTATCTCTGGACAATCCGTATAGTTCGGACGGTTAGTATCCACTACCATAACCAGCGTATTTACATTCGTAAGCTCGATCGCCGTCTCGCTGTCAATAAACAGATCCGGTGCATACCCATTTTCGACTGTAAAGCATTCCTTCAGCGGCCTCAGGGAAGTCGTCACCTCGTTTAATACGATCTGTACTTTCTTTTCCAAAATACGGCCTGCGCAGTATACGCCGATTGCTGCTCCAAAAGAATCTACGTCTGCTATGTGGTGGCCCATAACAATGACCTGGCTGCGGCTCTCTAAAATCTCACGCAGCGCATGTGCCTTGACACGTGCCTTGACACGGGTATTTTTATCTACCTGCTTTGATCTGCCGCCAAAATAAGTAATCTGTTCTCCCTCTTTTACAACGACCTGATCACCGCCCCGTCCAAGTGCCAGTCCAATTGCCATGCGTGCATATTCATAATTCTGGTTATAAGTAGCACCTGTATTTCCGACACCGATACTCAGCGTAACAGCCATTTTATTTCCTACCTTGACCGTCTTTACTTCTTCGATCAGGCTGAATTTATCCTCTTCCATTTTGGACAGATAATAATTACGGAAGATGACAAAATACTTATCCTTCTCGATCTTGCGCACGATTCCGTCCATAACCGAAAAATATTTGTTTACCTTACGGTCAATCAGGGCTGTCAGAAGAGACTGCTTGACATCTTCGATACTGTTCATCGTCTCTTCGTAATTATCGATATATACTAAAGCCGCGACCATTTTTTGATCATCATTTTCACGGATATACCGATTCAGCTGTGTCTCATCATACAGATAAAGGGCTGTCATATATTGTTCGTCGCCTTCAATCGATATAAGGTCATTTTCCGGCGTAACGCTGGAAAACTCGATTCTTTTCAACTGCGCCCGAAAATCATGCTCGCCATAAGTAATATGAAGCTGTGTCTCAAGCTTGTTTTTTTGAATGATCTCTTTTGTAATATGAGAAAAAATAGATGTAATAGACTTATGATAGTCTTTGTTTTTTCCAGTCAGTTCCGTAAATTTCTCATTTACCCAGAGGATCTTTCCAGTATAATCGATCAGCGCATAAGCAAGATCGAATTCGTTCAGCAGCTTTTTTTGGACTGTACCGTACTGCGTAGCAAAATTGATCAGTTCGTTTACGAACAATGCCTTGTTTTTGTGGTAGATTGTAAATACTACTACAAAGTAAATTACCACAAAAGCGGATACCATCAGTCCGGCTCTCAGCTGATATATATAAATTGGAACATTCATCAATATCAGCAGTATGGTAAGCAGCATCGGACTTAACAAATAGTTTCTCAGACGTCCTTTAAACT
>OFFD01001640.1_pt1 | contig 12803 bp, 10 predicted proteins | sample 1521291 | NCBI WGS metagenome assembly OFFD01 (sample SAMEA3504103, study PRJEB24116) | mouse gut metagenome | biome: mouse gut; feature: mouse-associated habitat; material: faeces | place: Denmark | collected 2011 | reverse complement strand
GCAAGGAAGTATTCCAAAAGAAGCCCCTTGGAAGACGTTGGTACTTAATAAGCAGTTCCGTTAGGGGCTGCGAATTTAGTACCGCGTAGTCTTACACGGAGCGAGAGCGCGGCTTCGCCTAAATACTTCCTTGCCAGAGCGCATCTTTGTTCAAAGTGTTCTCTCTTTCCTTAAGTTTGTATCTATGGAGCAATGATCCCTTCAACCATAATATCAAGCTGTTCTTGAAGGCTTTCTCCTGAAGGGTTTCCTGCCAGAAGATTTTCAGTAAATGTAGTGACTGGACTCCAGAAATTGCTTCCAATACGCTGCAGACAGGAAAATTCTGATTGTTCTAACAGAGCAGCGATTGCAAGAGAACTTTGTACTTCCTCTGAGATAGCTACATTAGTATTAGAAGGTCCTTGACCCCGCAAAAGGAAACGAAGTTTCTGATTCTCCTCATTTGTGATCCATTCAGCCAGCTTTGTAGCCCATTCTTTATGTTCGGAATAAGCATTTATACCAATAAGCTTATAACCAGAGAAAGAAGTCATTTGAATCTGTTGTCCAGCACAAGTATAGGAAGGCAATTTTGATGCTCCAAAACCGCTGCCCCAAGCTTCTTCTACAGCAATGGAATTCCATACACCACTGACACCTGCAATAATCGTGCCGTTTTTAACGCCTTCAAGAAATCCAGAATCGTCAGTACTAATAAAACCTGAGTGTGCTGCCATATCCGACATAGCCTGTGCTACATCAGTTCCTTTGATATTTCCATCAGTACTATTCCATGTGCAATAATTAGTGATTCCATCGTCGTTTAACCCAACTGTGAGTCCAGTGTTGCCAAATAGAGAATACACATACCAACCAGAAGACCAATCCATCGAAACTTTTTTGTCGTGTTCAGCAGCGATATCTAACATGCGATCTAGAGAGAGGATATCTTCTTCTGAAAAATATTGTTTATTATAATAAAGAAAATATCCATTATCTGCTGTCAGTGGCAGAGCATATAGTATATCGTTTACCGATGCTGCAAGAACAGATTCTGGAAGATTTGATGCTTTGATAGTTTCTACATTTTCCACTGGTTCTAGTGCACCAGAGGCTACCAATATATTTAACTGGTCGTCTGCAAATGCAAATACATCTGCACCATGTTCTAGATCTGCCATTAAGGCGTCAGTACAATTACCTTCACCTTGGGGTTTATAAGTAATAACAAAATTCGCTTGTTCGCGGTATTCTGTCTGAAATCCGTCAATGATCTGACGGAGCAGTTCTTCATCTTCTTGAGCACCCCAGACAGTCAGATTGACTGTATTGGAATCAGGAGTTTGCTCTTCTGAGAAGTCAGAGCTTTTTTTTTGACATCCAGATAATAATACAGCCAATAAAAGAGTTAAGAACCATATATGATTGATCGTTCTTTTCATAAATTCCTCCGTAAATGGTAATATTTTATTAAAAATAATACCATTTTCTAAAATTTTTTGCAATATATACAAAAACCGAAAATGAATTTAATCATTATATATGGTTAATATGTTGTTAGCTTAAGGGAATAAAGGCTAACCCATGATATAGAATATGTGATAACAGGGATTTTTCATAATCTTGAAAATGAGGGACTATACTATTTTTATCCTGATGGTATAATGACGAGTGATATTAGATAGATATCTTTTTCAGATGAAAAAGAGATTTTTGTAAATTAATCAATGTATTACAAATGCAACTACTCTAGATGGATATTTTATTGATGAAACAGTAAAATGAAAGGAGTAATAATATGAAAAGCCATACAACTGATATCGTTGCACAGCTTTTTATTTTTGTCAGATTTTCTTTTAAATCTCATTTCCTTCAAATTTCGGAATTCCTGCAAAACCAACTGCTAAATCTTCATCAGTTGGAATATAGTCGCTCATTTCACCATTATTATATTTTTCATAGGCAACCATATCAAAGTATCCTGTGCCTGTCAAACCGAATAAGATAGTTTTTTCTTCACCAGTTTCTTTGCATTTCAGTGCTTCGTCAATAGCAACGCGAATTGCGTGGCTGCTCTCTGGTGCTGGTAAAATGCCTTCTACTTTGGCAAACATTTCTGCCGCTTCAAAAACAGAAGTCTGTTCTACACTGATTGCTTCCATATAACCATCATGATAAAGCTGTGAGAGAACAGAACTCATACCATGATAGCGCAGACCACCTGAATGATTAGGAGATGGAATAAAGTTGCTGCCTAATGTATACATTTTTGCTAATGGTGTTACCATACCAGTATCACAGAAATCATACACAAATTTTCCTCTAGTAAGACTAGGACAACTTGCAGGTTCTACTGCTATAAAACGATAATCCTTTTCTCCTCGCAGTTTCTCGCCCATAAATGGAGAAATCAAACCACCTAAGTTAGAACCACCTCCAGCACAGCCGATAATGAGATCTGGTTTAATATCATATTTATCTAATGCTGCCTTAGCTTCTAGACCGATGATTGATTGATGTAAGAGTACTTGATTTAATACACTTCCCAGTACATAGCGATATCCTTCACTTCCTACCGCTACTTCTACTGCTTCAGAAATCGCACATCCAAGGCTTCCTGTTGTGTTGGGATGATCGGCTAAGATTTTTCGACCAATTTTAGTGGTATCAGAAGGAGAGGGAGTGACAGATGCGCCATAAGTGCGCATTACTTCACGTCTAAAAGGCTTTTGTTCATAAGAACATTTCACCATATAAACTTTACAATCTAGTTCCAGATATGCACATGCCATAGAGAGTGCTGTACCCCATTGACCTGCTCCTGTTTCTGTGGTTACGCCTTTCAGGCCTTGCTTTTTTGCATAATATGCCTGCGCAATAGCAGAGTTTAGTTTATGACTGCCGCTGGTATTATTTCCTTCAAATTTGTAATAGATTTTGGCAGGAGTATCTAACTTCTTTTCCAAACAATAAGCACGCACGAGAGGAGATGGACGATACATTTTGTAAAAATCTAAAATTTCTTGAGGGATATCTAAATAGGCATTATCATTGTTCAACTCTTGTGCTACCAGTTCATCACAGAATACTACAGATAATTCTTCTGCTGTCATTGGCTTTAAAGTACTAGGATTTAACAGAGGAGCAGGTTTCGTTTTCATATCTGCTCGAACATTATACCATTGTTTTGGCATCTCGCTTTCTTCTAAATAAATTTTGTAAGGGATTGTCTTTTCATTGCTCATAATTGTCTCTCCTTTTTATGTGAATTTGAGGTTGAAACCGATGTGATCTCCCGGAGCGTTCTTGATGTATAGGACGTAATTTCCTATGAACTAAAAAACTCCTGTCCTATAGTAAATAGGACAGGAGTTATATCCTGCTTATGCCACCTAAATTCGTTCCTTGAATACGCTTTGTCATGTACTAGCATACATGTTCCATATTAACGGTTGGAAGCCGTCTTGCCTACTTAACGCCAGCGGCGTGTTCAGTTCGCCCTCACAAGTCCATTCCAAAAATCTTGTATTGCTTTGTTCCACCACCCAAAGCTCTCTGTAAATACGCAGATAAATGTACTCCTCTTGTTCATCGGTTTTTATATCTTGTTTCATCATACTACTGCAATAGTGTATTGTCAATGTTTTTCTTAAAAATATAAAATAGTAAAAGAAATATGTGGATATTTTAAGGATGGCTTGGTACAATACACAGAAGAAAAACGAAGAGGAGAATAAAAGAAATGTTATTATTACAACAAATGATCGTGCTGTTCATATACATGCTGATTGGTTATATTGCTTGCAAGAAAGATATGTTAGATGCAAAAGCAGGACAAAAGTTATCGTGGATTGTCGTAAATGTTGCCAATCCATCTTTGATTATTTCATCTGCCGTAAATGAAGAAGGTAAAATTACGGGTGATAAGTTGCTGCTTACAGTTGCAATCGCGATCGCCATGTATATCCTTCTTTTGCTTTTGGCAAAAATCATACCATGGATTTTCAAAGTGCCGCACAAAGATCACGGTATTTATAAAGTAATGTCGGTATTTAATAATATCGGTTTTATGGGATTTCCGGTCATAGCGGCAGTCTATGGAAAGAGTGCACTATTATATGGGGCAGTTTTTATGATTCCGTACAATGTACTCATTTACACATATGGCATTCAGATTTTAAAAGGAACGAATGGAGAGAAGGAAACGTTTCAGATAAAAAAGATTTTGAATATTGGTGTATTAGCCTGTGTTTTAGCAGCGGTATTATACATAAGTAAGTTTCCGGTTCCGCAATTTGCAAGAGCTGCCGCAGAAGGGCTTAGCAATCTGACAGGACCGCTTAGTATGATTGTGATAGGTATTTCGATGACGAAAATTCCGCTCGGAGAATTGTTTACGGACATAAGGCTTCTGATATTCTCGGCAGTGAAACTTCTTGTGATACCAATTCTGGGAATGCTTATCATCAAACAGTTTGTGACAGATGAAATCCTATGCGGAGTATGTATGGTCATGCTGGCAACTCCGGTAGGAAGTATGACAGCGATGCTCGCACAGCAGTACGGAGGAGATCAGGAGACAGTTACGAAAGGGGTTTCTCTAACAACGATTTTATCCGTGATCACGATTCCTGTCGTATCTGCAATCGTACTTTAAATTGCATTTTGGGAACAGCGTTAGAAAGAATTGTAAAAAAAATATAAACATGGTTGACAAATGAAAATGGCAGTGTTATCTTAGTATCAGCAAAGGTGTTAGCACTCAAAATCAAAGAGTGCTAATAAAACAAAGCTGAAGAAAGCGAGGCGTGAAGATGGGAACAGAGGTGGTTTTGAGCGAGCGTAAGACGAAGATTTTACATGCGATTATCAAAAACTATCTGGAGACGGGTGAGCCGGTCGGGTCAAGAACAATTTCCAAATATACAGATTTGAACTTGAGTTCGGCAACGATTCGCAATGAGATGGCAGACCTGGAAGAATTGGGTTACATCATGCAGCCTCATACATCGGCAGGAAGAATTCCTTCCGATAAAGGATATCGGTGGTATGTAGATTCATTGATGGAAGAAAAGGAACAGGAAATCATAGAGATGAAGGAACTGGTCTTAGAGAAAGCCGATAAGATGGAACATCTTTTAAAACAGGCGGCAAAAGTACTGGCGGCGAATACCAATTATGCGACTATGATTTCGGCTCCTGCGTATAACAGAAACAAGTTAAAATTTATTCAGTTGTCAAAAGTGGATGAAACACAGCTTATTGCGGTTATCGTTATGGAAGGCAATATTATCAAGAATAAAATCGTAACGGTAGAAGAGGAAGTAGATAATGAAACATTATTAAAACTAAACATGCTTCTTAACACAAGTCTTAACGGTATGTCAATCGAAGAGATTAACCTTGGCATGATTGCGAGGCTGAAGGAGCAAGCCGGCGTACACAGTGAAGTAATCAGTGATGTGCTTGATGCAGTGGGCGGAGCGATCCAGTTAGATGATGATCTTGAGATTTACACAAGCGGGGCAACGAATATTTTTAAATATCCGGAGCTTAGTGATAAGCAAAGCGCACAGGAAATCATCAATGCATTTGAAGAAAAGCAACAGCTGGCAGAGCTTGTGACCAAGACGCTTGCCAGTGAGGACAACAAAGGAATACAGGTTTATATCGGGAACGAAACTCCGGTTCAGACGATGAAAGACTGCAGTGTAGTAACTGCAACGTATGAGCTGGCAGAAGGGATGCAGGGAACGATAGGAATCATCGGACCGAAAAGAATGGATTATGAGCATGTCATGAAGACTTTGAAAACTTTGATGGCAGAGCTCGATACCGTATTTCATAAAAGAGAATAGGAAGAAAGGTGGATGAACCATTGGAGAATCATAAGAATCAGGAAGAAATGGTAAAAGAAGCCATGGAAGAGGCGAAAAAAGCTGCGGAAGCTGCAAAAGAACAAGAAGAGATGACGCAGGAAGAGACAGCAGAAGATAACGCAGAGAATGACTGTGAGGCAGAGCTGGAAGAAACCACGGAAGAAGAGGAAACAGAAGAAACTGAAGGCGAGAAGAAGGGCTTTTTCAAAAAGAAAAATAAAAAAGACAAAAAAGATGAAAAAATCGAAGAACTGACAGATCGGCTGAAAAGACAGATGGCGGAATTTGATAATTTCCGTAAACGCACAGAGAAAGAAAAGTCAGCAATGTATGAGACCGGAGCAAAAAGTGTGATAGAGAAGATTCTGCCGGTTGTAGATAATTTTGAAAGAGGGCTTATGGCCGTGCCGGAAGAGCAAAAAGAAGATCCGTTTGTTCAGGGTATGGATAAAATATATAAGCAAATCATGACAACATTAGAAGAGATTGGCGTAAAACCAATAGAAGCAGTAGGTGTGGAGTTTAATCCGGATTTGCACAATGCGGTGATGCATGTGGAAGATGAAGAAGCCGGAGAGAATGTGATTGTGGAAGAATTCCAAAAGGGATATACATACCGTGACTGCGTTGTCAGATACAGTATGGTAAAAGTAGCGAACTAATTTAATTAATGTAAACATATTTCAGGAGGATTTTAAAATGGGAAAAATCATAGGTATTGACTTAGGTACAACCAACAGCTGTGTAGCTGTTATGGAAGGCGGACAGCCAACAGTTATCGCAAATACAGAAGGTGCAAGAACAACACCATCCGTAGTTGCATTTACAAAGACAGGAGAACGTCTCGTAGGTGAGCCTGCAAAACGTCAGGCAGTTACAAATGCTGACAAGACAATTTCTTCTATCAAAAGAGAGATGGGATCTGACTATAAAGTAAGCATTGACGATAAAAAGTTTTCTCCGCAGGAGATTTCCGCAATGATTTTGCAGAAATTAAAAGCAGATGCAGAAGGATATCTGGGAGAAAAAGTAACCGAGGCTGTTATCACAGTACCTGCTTATTTCAATGATGCTCAGCGTCAGGCTACAAAAGATGCAGGTAAGATTGCAGGACTTGATGTAAAACGTATTATCAACGAGCCGACAGCAGCAGCGCTTGCTTACGGTCTTGACAATGAAAAAGAACAGAAAATCATGGTTTACGATTTGGGTGGCGGTACATTCGACGTCTCTATTATCGAAATCGGTGATGGTGTTATCGAAGTATTATCTACAGCAGGTAATAACAGACTTGGTGGAGATGACTTTGACCAGAAGATTACAGACTACATGCTTTCTGAATTCAAGAGAATGGAAGGCGTAGATTTATCTACAGATAAGATGGCGCTTCAGAGATTAAAAGAAGCAGCAGAGAAAGCAAAAAAAGAACTTTCTTCTGCAACAACAACAAATATCAACTTGCCATTCATCACAGCAACAGCAGAAGGTCCAAAACATTTTGATATGAACCTTACAAGAGCAAAATTTGATGAACTTACAGTTGATCTGGTAGAAAAAACAGCAGAGCCGGTAAGACGCGCACTTTCTGATGCGGGACTTAGCGCTTCTGAACTTGGTCAGGTATTATTAGTTGGTGGTTCTACACGTATTCCGGCTGTTCAGGATAAAGTAAAACAGCTTACAGGAAAAGAACCTTCCAAATCTTTGAACCCGGACGAATGTGTTGCTTTAGGAGCATCTGTTCAGGGTGGTAAGTTGGCAGGCGATGCCGGTGCAGGCGATATTCTGCTCCTTGATGTAACTCCGCTTTCTCTTTCTATCGAGACAATGGGCGGTGTTGCTACAAGATTGATTGAAAGAAATACAACAATTCCTACAAAGAAGAGCCAGATATTCTCTACTGCAGCAGATAATCAGACCGCAGTTGACATCAACGTTGTACAAGGTGAGAGACAGTTCGCAAAGGATAATAAATCTCTTGGACAGTTCCGTCTTGACGGAATTCCTCCGGCTCCACGTGGAATCCCTCAGATCGAAGTTACATTTGATATCGATGCAAACGGTATCGTAAATGTATCTGCAAAAGATTTGGGAACAGGTAAAGAGCAGCATATTACAATCACAGCAGGTTCTAATATGTCCGATGCTGATATTGACAAGGCAGTAAAAGAAGCAGCAGAGTTTGAAGCACAGGATAAGAAACGTAAAGAAGCAATCGATGCACGTAATGATGCAGACGCTATGGTGTTCCAGACGGAAAAAGCACTCGGCGAAGTTGGCGATAAGATCAGCGGAGACGATAAGGCAGCGGTAGAAGCAGACATTCAGGCATTAAAAGATTTACTTGCACAATCTCAGCCGGAAAGCATGACAGATGCTCAGGTAGAAGAAATTAAGGCCGGAAAAGAGAAGTTGATGCAGAGTTCACAGGCATTGTTCACAAAAGTATATGAGCAGGCACAGGCAGCGCAAAATGCACAGGCAGGTCCTGGACCGGAAGCTGGACCGGCACCAGAGGGATTTGATGGGGATGATGTCGTAGATGGAGATTACAAAGAAGTATAATTTTTGAATAAAAGTAAACAGCACGGTTCTGCGGAATTCTGATAAAAGGATTCCGCAGAATACTTGCGTTTTGCTGAAAGCATAGAAAGGGATTATTTATGGCTGAGACAAAAAGAGATTATTATGAAGTGTTGGGCGTGGATAAAAATGCAGATGATGCAGCGCTTAAGAAAGCATACAGAGCCTTAGCGAAGAAATACCATCCGGACGTGAATCCGGGAGACGCGGAAGCAGAGAAGAAATTCAAAGAAGCTTCCGAAGCATATGCAGTACTTAGTGACGCGGATAAGAGACGTCAGTATGATCAGTTTGGGCATGCTGCCTTTGAAAACGGCGGCGGTGGCGCTGGTGGATTTGGCGGCTTTGATTTTAACGGAGCAGATTTTAGTGATATCTTCGGCGATATTTTCGGCGATTTGTTTGGCGGCGGCAGAAGAAGCGGCAGAGCTAATAATGGGCCTATGAAAGGGATGAATATCCGTAAAGGCGTACGCATCACATTTGAAGAGGCTATTTTTGGATGCGAGAAAGAGCTGGATATTGTTTTGAAAGATCCTTGCAGCAAGTGTGGAGGAACAGGGGCAAAACCAGGAACTTCACCGGAAACTTGTCAAAAATGCGGCGGAAGAGGTCAGGTTGTCTATACTTCCCAGTCATTCTTTGGTACGGTTCAGAACGTACAGACTTGTCCGGATTGCGGCGGAAGCGGTAAAATCGTACGTGAAAAATGTTCGGATTGCGGCGGTACGGGATATATTGCAAGCAAAAAGAAAATAAAAGTAACGATTCCGGCAGGTATTGATAATGGACAAAGTGTACGTATCCGCGAAAAAGGAGAACCGGGAACCAATGGCGGTCCAAGAGGAGATTTACTCGTGGAAGTGACCGTTTCCAGACATCCGATTTTCCAACGTCAGGATATGCACATTTTCTCAACCGCGCCGATTTCCTTTGCGCAGGCAGCGCTTGGCGGTGACGTGCGTATTAAAACAGTGGACGGCGACGTGCTGTATACGGTAAAACCGGGAACAAAGACGGATACAAAAGTGCGCTTGAAGAATAAGGGAGTGCCGTCACTTAGAAATTCACAGATTCGCGGTGACCACTATGTGACATTGGTTATCCAGACGCCGGAAAAATTAAGTGCAGAAGCAAAAGAGGCGCTTCGCAGATTCGATGAGCTTAGCGGCAATAGTCTGAACCAGGAAAAAGGTGCGGGCGAAGAACCTAAAAAGAAGAAAAAAGGTTTCATGGATAAATTGAAAGAAACATTTGAAGATTAAGAGGCAGAAACAGTTATTACTGATAATTTTTTTGGTAAAAATGAAGGAGAATAGATGGTGCAGATTAACTGGAAACAGTTTTATCGTTCGGTGTTTGCGCTGGTAGTGCCTCTTGCGATACAGAATCTTATCAATGTAGGTGTAACGGCGTCAGACGTCATCATGCTTGGGAAAGTAGGAGAAAAGGTATTGTCCGGTGCATCGCTTGCGGGGCAGATACAGTTTATCATGACGCTGATTTTCATGGGCATTACGTCAGGAGCGACGGTTCTGACGGCGCAGTATTGGGGCAAAAAAGATATCAGAACGATTGAGAAAGTGCTTGGAATCGGATTGAGTTCCGGACTTGTGACTGCATTTGTATTTGCAGCGGCAGCATTGTTGATTCCGGAGCTTTTGATGCACATTTACACGAGCGACCCAGTCGTAATCGAAGAAGGGGTTAAATACCTAAAAATCGTAGGATGCTCATATCTTTTCATGGCATTTACACAAGTATACCTGAATATTATGCGAAGCATTGAGCGGGTATTGATTGCGACGATTGTATATGCAATTTCATTGCTGAATAATATATGTTTCAATGCAGTGCTGATTTTTGGTCTTTTTGGATTTCCGGCGATGGGAATTAAAGGAGCGGCGATTGCCACGTTGACTTCGAGAATTTTGGAAGCGCTTATCGTATTGTGGTATGCATATGTGCGCAATAAGACGGTTCGTATCCGTATCCGGGATTTATATAAGATTGATAGAGTATTATTCAAAGATTATCTGGTATATTCCATGCCGGTTGTGCTAAATGAATTGATGTGGGGACTTGGAAGTTCTGCGAATACGGCGGTCATCGGTCACCTGGGAAGCGCTGCGGTCGCGGCAAATTCAGTAGCACAGGTGGCGAGGCAGCTGGCAACGGTTGTCGTATTCGGAGTTGCTCATGCAACAGCCATTTACCTTGGCAAGACGATTGGGGAACGAAGGATGGAAGAAGCGAAAGCCTATGCAAAGCGGTTCCTGTGGCTGAGTATGATCCTTGGATTTATCGGTGGACTGTTGATTCTGGTATCTGCGCCGATTGCAAATTCTGCATTGGCGTTGACGGAAGAAGCAAAAAGTTATTTAAGGTTTATGCTTTTTGTTATGTCCTACTTTACATTTGCACAGGCAATTAACGGAACACTGGTCATTGGTGTTTTCCGTTCCGGCGGAGATACGAAGTTTGGACTTGTTATGGATGTATCTACAATGTGGGGATTTTCTATTTTGTTAGGCGCGATAGCGGCATTTTATTTCCATGCAAGTGTGTTTGTCGTGTATTTCCTGCTGATGAGTGATGAACTTGTCAAGGTGCCGCTGACGATCAAGCGGTATGTAAGCTATAAATGGCTCAAAGATGTCACACGCGATATGGAAGGTATAGAAGGCAGTGGAACGTAAAACTGATTTTATAAATAAAAATAAATTAAGGTAAGGTGAAAATCATGTCAGAGACAAATCAGAGCGAATGCTCAAAGGAATCTTGTGCAGGATGTGCACATGCGGGGAATTGTGAGAGCCAGAAAACAGATTTTAGAAAGCCGGCGAATCCATTTTCCAATATTAAAAAGGTAATTGGAGTCGTAAGCGGAAAAGGCGGCGTTGGTAAATCCATGGTAACTGCTTCAATCGCAAGACAGTTAAAAGCCAGCGGATATGAAGTTGGAATTATGGATGCAGATATTACCGGACCGTCGATCGCGAAAATGTACGGTCTTCACAACCAGATCATCGGTACGGAAGCTGGCTGGATCCCATGTACGGCAAAGGACGGCACAAAAGTGGTATCTGTCAATTTGATGCTGCAGTCGGAGGAAGATCCGGTTATATGGAGAGGTCCGGTTGTCAGCGGATTGGTGGAGCAGTTCTGGACAGACATTATGTGGGGGGATTTAGATGTACTCCTGATTGACATGCCTCCAGGAACGGGAGATGTGCCGCTTACTGTATTCCAGTCTCTCCCGGTGGATGGAATTGTAATCGTAACTTCTCCGCAGGATCTGGTGCGCATGATTGTAACAAAGGCTTACAATATGGCAAAACAGATGAATATTCCGGTACTGGGAATTGTGGAAAATTATAGTTACCTGGAGTGTCCGGACTGCGGTAAGAAAATTAATGTGTTCGGTGAGAGTCATATCGAAGAAATTGCAAAGGATTTGGGATGTGAGGTGCTTGGAAAAATGCCGATCGATCCAAAACTTGCCGAAATGGTAGAGAAGGAAAAATTCTACGAAGTAGAGAATGCATATTTGAATAATATTGCGGAAAAGATTTAAAAAATAAAATATGTTTAGGAAAAGCAGCAGCGATAAAGAGGATAGTCTTTGTCGCTGCTGCTTTTTATGATGTAATGAGAATTTTTTCCTTTTTCCATAAATTTACACTTGAAAGAAAAGAACATCTGTTCTATAATGAAGATATAGAACAAATGTTTGTGTAAGCGAGGGATATATATGCGGATTCAGGAAAGCATGTCTATGTATGAAAAATTGAATATTTTATCAGATGCGGCGAAATATGATGTGGCATGTACGTCGAGTGGCGTAGACAGGCAAAATGACGGTACAGGAATCGGAAATTGTCAAAAGAGCGGAATTTGTCATACTTTTACGTCTGATGGAAGATGCGTATCACTTTTGAAAATATTATTTACGAACGAATGTATTTTTGACTGTAAGTATTGCATCAATCGTTCATCGAATGATGTGGTGCGCACTTCCTTTACGCCGGATGAGGTGTGTAAACTCACGATAGAATTCTATCGGCGTAATTATATTGAAGGATTGTTTTTAAGTTCCGGAATTTTGAAATCACCGAATTATACAATGGAACTTATCTATGCTTCGCTGTATAAACTGCGTTATGAATGTAACTTTCAAGGATATATTCATGTAAAAGCGATTCCCGGAGCGGATGAGGAGTTAATCAGGCGCGTGGGATTTCTTGCGGACAGAATGAGCGTGAATTTAGAACTGCCGACAGCGGAAAGCCTCCGTATGCTTGCGCCGCATAAGAACCGTAAAAATATACTTACACCGATGCGGCTGGGGCAGAATAA
>OFFD01001625.1_pt1 | contig 12888 bp, 9 predicted proteins | sample 1521291 | NCBI WGS metagenome assembly OFFD01 (sample SAMEA3504103, study PRJEB24116) | mouse gut metagenome | biome: mouse gut; feature: mouse-associated habitat; material: faeces | place: Denmark | collected 2011 | reverse complement strand
GTCGGTGGTCACCTGGATGGCGGTGTTGGTGATGCAGCCGTTGTCCTTGCCCCCCTGGCGGGCGGAGAGGACAAACAGGCCGTAGCTCAGCGCGTACATGACCTTGTTATCCATAAAAATTCCTCCTGATGATGATCTGGGCGGATTCAGTTTACCATAGTTTTACCCAAAAGTCTACAAACAAATCGGAGGCCGGTCCATTGCCGGGATAAAAATTTAGTTGACACTGTAGACCAGTTGTGGTAGACTAGGTTTACAAAGTAGACCAAGGAGGTGTATTCTATGCGGGATCTGAGCCTGACCAACAGCGAGTGGTATGTGCTGGACTGCCTGTGGGAGCAATCCCCCATGACGGTGATGGAGCTGGTGGCGGCGCTGGGGACCCGGCTGGGCTGGGCCAAGAGCACCACCATCACCACCCTGCGGCGGATGGAGGAAAAGGGGCTGGTCCGGGCGGAGCAGGGCGCGCGGGGCAAGCTGTATACCCCGGCGGTGGAGCGGGAACAGGCCGTCACCGCCGAGACCCACAGCTTTTTAGACCGGGTGTACCAGGGCAGCGTGGGATTGATGATGAGCGCCATGGCCAGGCGCCAGGAGCTGTCCGGCGATGAGGTGGCGGAGCTGCGCGCCATCCTGGACCGGATTGAAGGGGGTGGAAAGGCATGACGCGGACGCTGCTGGAGTGGGTTTTTACCTCCGTATTCCTTATTTTAGTGGTATTGGCCCTGCGCGCCGCGCTGGGCAGGCGCATCAGCGCCCGTATGCGCTACGCCCTGTGGGCGGTGGTGCTGCTGCGGCTGCTGGTGCCGGTGCAGCTGTTTGAATCCCCCATCGCCGGGACGTGGGCGCTGACGGAGGCGCGCACCGAATGGAACGCGGTTGCTCCGCCCCCGGCGATGACCGCCCCCAGTCTGCCTGAGCCCCCGGCGGCGGGGATAACCGGCCTGCCTGTGACGGACGTGAAGCCGGGAAGTGTGCCAACCCTCCCCGGCTCTCCTGCGGCGCCGGATGCGCCGGAGCCCCCAGCCGCCCCTGATTTGAGCGCACTGGCCCCCTGGCTGGGCCGGGCGTGGCTGGCGGGGACCGGGCTGGCGGCGCTGGTGCTGTTGGCGTCCAACCTGCGGTTTTATGCGCGGCTGCGGAAGGGGCGCGTCCCGCTGGAGGGGGCGGACTGCCCGCTGGCGGTGTATGAGGCAGGGGGACTGCCCTCCCCGTGCCTGTTCGGCATTGTCCGCCCGGCGGTGTACGTCGCCCCCGAGACGGCGGCGGACCCGGACATGCTGCGCCCTGTGCTGGCCCACGAGTACACCCACTTCCGCCAGGGCGACCATATCTGGAGCGTCCTGCGGTGCGCCGCCCTGGCCGTCCACTGGTGGAACCCGCTGGTGTGGCTGGCGGTGGGGCTGAGCCGGAGGGACGGCGAGCTGGCCTGCGACGAGGGGGCGCTCCGGCGGCTGGGCGACGGCGAACGGGCCGCCTACGGGAACACCCTGTTGGCCTTGGTCACCGCCAAGCCCGGCCCGGGCGACCTGTTCCGGTGCACCACCACCATGGCGGGGGACAAGAGGAGCCTGAAGGAGCGCATCACCCGCATCGCCCAGGCCCCCAGGCGGTGGCTGTGGGCGGCTGTTGCCGTGGTGCTGGCCACGGCGCTGGCCTGCGCGTGCGCCTTCGGACAGGCCGAGCCGGAGGAAGAGGTGGACGCGCTGCTTTGGCCCTACGGCGTGAGCCGGATGACGTATATCCGGGACGCGGGCGGCTTCGGCGGGGACTTCGCGGTGACCCTGAACCAGGACGGCACGTTTTCCTACTACGCCGGACTTTTGAGCAGCTACATCGGCATGGGGACCTGGACCCAGGAGGACGGCGTGGTCTGCCTGGCCGACGAGGGGCTGGAGGGCAGCGCCGGAATACAGCGTTACTATTTCACGGTTGAGGACGGCAATTTGGTCTTCCAGGCGGAGAAGTCCGCGAAATTCATGTACGTGGACGTGAAGGACGGGGAGCGGTTCTCCCGCCGGACGGACGATCTGCGCTTTTCCCTGGATGAGAACGATCTTGTGGTCATTGAGGGCGAGGTGGACGGCCTGACGCTGAGAGAGGGGACCTATTGGCAGCCGTCAGGCGCCCCCGCCAAAACCCTTACGATGTCCTATCCCTTTGAGGGCGCGCCCGAGGGCGTTATCATGGAGGCGTACTGGGCGGACAGCGGGACGGTGGACCTGCGCACCAGAGTGGACGCGCGGTTCAGCGGCCCTCCTGAGATCTTTTGGATATTTACTGTGGAGCTGTACGGAATACACGGCGCGCAGGTCACGGAGATGGTTCCCGTGGAAGGCATGTCCTCTCGTGCCAGCTTGGACACCCCGTTACAGCTCTATCCCGAGACGATCTCCGACGAGGAGGCCATCCGCGCGGCCCGCATCGCCGCCCGGCTGCTGACCGCGGCGGAGGAGTGGTATAACAACCACAAGACCCCGGTGGTGGAAATCGCCTTCCAGTACACGGGAAACAACCCGGTTTCCAGCTTCGCCGTCCCGGCGGACGTGCTGAACGCCGCCAAGGCCTATGTGGCCGCCCAGTTCCAGGCCGACGTGCCGGGGGGCGTGCTCACCAGCTGGGGCGAGAGCTACAACGATGAGACAGGGGCGTGGGAGCCGGTCCTGCTGGCCAAGGCGGTGCCCTTCGACCGGGTGCGTATCAAGAGCATGGAAGGCCCCTTCCTTTACACAGTGCAGGCCGATGGGGAGGACGTGGTGGCGGAGCTGTGGAAGGTGGCCTTCGAGTACCACACCACCGTGCCGGAGTTTGCCCAAAACCTGCTGGCCGGCGGCATGACCCTGGACGACGAGGGCTGGATGAACTTTACAAACGGCTTCAACTACGTGGCTGTCACCGGCGAAGAGGACAGAACGATGACGCGCTTTCTGACCCAGGCCGAGTTCGGGTCGGTGGGCTTCCGCAACGACCTGCTGGACGCCCTGCAAGGGGCGGGGCTGAGTTCCGTCGAGCGCTATGAAAACGCGGAAGGCCTTTACCACGCCAACGGCGAGGCCCGTGCCACCAACTTGGACGGGGACGGCGTGGCCGAGCGGGTCCAGATGTGCGACATCGTGGCGGGCGGCACGCCGGTGGGCCGCCGGGTGGAGATCTGGGAGGGGGAGAAGCTGCTCTTCTCCGAGGAGGGCTACTACGCCCACGCGGGCTGGAACGCCCTGTTTCTGTGCACGGTGGACGGGGAGGACTGCCTGCTGCGCTACCACCCCACCATGTACCAGGGCGTGTGCTCCTATACCTTTGAGCTGTTCACCCTGTCCCGCGCCGGGGAGGAGATGACGGTACGGGAGGGCCGGGTGGAGTTCGACATAAACTTCCAGCCCATGCTCCACCAGAACTTTGACCCGGAGGCCATCGCCGACTTCATGGAGAAGGTGAACAGCCTGCTGGAAAACAGCGTCCAGCTGCTCAACACCGACCAGGATCTGCTGGGCGCCTTTGAAAAGGAGGGGCGGCTGTACGACAGCCTGTGGTGGCTGGACGCCTTCCCCGAGGAGGGCTTCACCCGCGACCCGGGCAAATCCCTGCTGGAAAACCTGAAAGATTACCAGACGGCCATGGAGGCGCGGTGGTACGCCGTCGAGCCGGAGATAATGGACATGGGGGGGGGGGGGAGCGGCTGCCTGCGGTCGGCGCGGCTGCGCTACCAGGACCGGACGGCGGACTTTTTCGCCAATTGGCGCTCCCAGGACCAGCCCTATGTGAAGGTGCTGGACCTGAACGGCGACGGCAGGGACGAGATCGTGTGCGTATTCGACTACCTGAGCTTTGCCGGGGAGCCCGCCCAGGAGCTGCATGCCTTCGACGCCCAGACGCTGGAGGAGTACGACCTGTCCGGGCTCAGGGAGGGCGTGGCGGGCCAGTTCAAATGCACCGAGGAGGGGACCCGGTTCTATCTGGAGGGCCCGGGCACGTATGGGCCGATGGTGATCAGGAAGGGGGAGGTCGAGGCCGTCAGCGTGGGGGAACACGCCCGCTACAGCGTCGAGGACGGAAACGTGTTTTGCTGGATGAGCATGGAGCTCACCGGCGCGGACCTCCATGAGCTGCGCTACATCAGGGTAAGGCTGGACTTCACCGGCGGCGGCTTCCAGATCGGGAAGGAGGAGTGGGAGCTGGACGCCTCCTATTGAATAACCGGACGGGCCGCCGGGGAAAATGAATTTAAAATTCTCACACTTTCAGACACGGACAGCCCAGGGCGCTTTTCGCGGGTCAGGACCGCCGGAGAATGGCTCCGGCGGCCCTCCCATGTCCCGCCCGAAACAAAAGACCGCCCGAGAGAAACGAATGTATGCGCCGGGCGGGCGCTCAGCCCCAAAAAGATTGGAAGGCTGTGGAAGAAAACAAACAAATTCACTAATTGGAGCCGAAAAAACAGCGTGTCTTTTTAGCGATTTTACAGAAAAAAGAAAAAATGCAGGCTTCTCATTGAAAAGTTGCGCGGATTATACTAAAATAATCGGTAAGTTCAACCGGGGGTTTCGTGGTTCTCCGGCCCTGGGTCCAACGCAAAATCGGTCGGGCGCAAGGGCCGGCCCTTGCGCCCCCTTTTGGCTGCCCCAAAAGGGGAGCACGCTTCACTATTCCCATCAGAAGCGGAGCTCCCTTTTTCCAGATAGCCGGGGTTTATTCGAGCAAAGTGCAAAAGCGCCCCGCCCGCCCCGCGTCGGGGCCTGGTTTACGGTCGATAGCCGCCGCAGTCCTTTCCAGCAGGGAAGGCCGGAGGGCGGTTATGGATAAATATTTCAAGGAGGAAGAGTAAATATGAAGAAGTTTCTTGCGCTTCTGCTGGCGGCCGTGATGTGCCTGGGCCTTCTGGCCGGCTGCGGTCCCAAGGACAGCGGCGAGAGCAATCCCCCCGCCGACAACAGCACGGCCCCTTCGGAGGCCCCCTCGGAGTCTCAGGAGGTCTTTGAGAACAAGGTGATCCTGGGCGACGTCACCGAGCTGTCCGGCGATTTCCGTTATCCCGGCTGGGGCTCCAGCTCCGTGGGCGCGTCCGACCAGGGAGTCTGGTTCCTGACCAGCGGCCTGTCCACCATGGAGTCCGACCAGGGCGGCGCCTACCAGTGGAGCCAGACCGTGGTCAAAAGCCATGAGGAGACCGAGAACGACGACAGCACCTGCACCTACACCATTGAGATTTATGACGACCTGAAGTTCAGCGACGGCAGCCCCGTCACCGCCAAGAACTACCTGGCCTACGTTCTGAGCTTCTCCACCCCCGTGGCCCAGGGCACCAACCACTCCGGCATGAATGGCCAGGCCCTGGTGGGCTTTGAGGACTTCAACGCCTACACCGGCCCCGGCTCCGAGACCGGCACCAAGGAGTTCTCCGGTGTGCGCCTGCTGGACGACTACACCTTCTCCCTGACCGTGTCCAGCGAGTACTATCCCTCTTACTTTGCCTACACCAACGCCGCTGTGCAGCCCTACGTCATGGAGCAGTGGCTGGGCAAGGACGTGGATATCATGGACGACGGCAACGGCTGCTACCTCACCGACAACTACTATGAGAAGAACGGCGACGACTACGTCAAGGCCGCCGAGATTCTGGGCAACCGCTACAACCTGGACATCCCCTACAGCGGCGCCTATGTGGTCTCCGAGTGGGACGAGGGCACCAGTCAGGCGGTCTTGACCATCAACCCCGAGTTTAAGGGCAACTTCGAGGGCCAGAAGCCCTCCATTGAGACCGTTGTCTACGGCCGCATCATCTCCGAGACCCAGATTGCCCAGCTGACCGGCGGCGAGATGGACGTCCTGTCCAGCATCACCGGCGGCGACGACACCAAGGCCGCCCTGGCCGTGGTGGACGGCGAGAAATTCGTGGAGACCCACTACCAGCGGGCCGGCTACGGCAAGATCCAGTTCGACTGCGACTTTGGCCCCACCATGTTTAAGGAAGTCCGCCAGGCCGTGGCCTACCTGCTCAACCGCAACGAGTTCTGCCAGACCTTCACCGGCGGCTACGGCGTGGTGGTGGACGGCCCCTACAGCCCCGATTTCTCCATGTGGCAGGGCGTGCAGGACGAGATCGAGCTGACCGACTACTCCTACTCCCCCGACACCGCCGTGAAGGTGCTGGAGGAGGGCGGCTGGATCTATAACTCCAAGGGCGAGCCCTATGAGCCCGGCCAGACCGGCGTGGACGCTGTGCGCTACAAGAAGCTCACCGCCGAGGAGGCCAACGCCGCCTCCGGCGACGGCACCGCCGACATCAACAAGAACTACGCCTCCGTGGCCAACACCGACGGCGTGACCTACAAGACCGTGGAGATCAACGGCGAGTACTATATGCCCCTGGCCATCAACTGGTTCGGCACCGACGAGAACACCGTCACCGACATGCTGACCACCTCCCTGGCCAACGGCAGCCAGGTGACCGAGGCGGGCATGGTCATCCGCTCCACCCGCGGCGACTTCACCCTGCTCCAGGGCAACATCTACCGCGAGGCGTCCTACGGCTACGAGGGCACTCCCACCTACGGCATGTACAACCTGGCCACCGGCTGGCCCAGCGCCGTGTATGACTACTCCTACAACTGGTCCCTGGATCCCATGTACTTCCCCTACTCCGCCAACAAGGTGTTTGATGAGTACGACAAGGCGTTCCCCTATGACCTGAAGGCGGAGAAGCTGACCTATGAGGAGGCCGTGGAGGCTTCCGGCGACAAGCTGGGTATGGACTACCTGTCCATGGCCATGATCTTCAACGCCACCACCGAGGACGAGTACAACCACTGGTGGATGGGCTATATTGAGCGCTGGAACGAGCTCATGCCCGACATCCCCCTGTACTCCAACTACTACTATGACGTGTACAACGCCAAGATCGAGAACTTCCACACCTCTCCGTTCTTCGGCCAGCACCGCGCCATCCTTTACGCCAACGTGAAGGGCTTCTAAGCCGCTAAAAATTTGCTTAGCAGGGAATAGGCAAGACAATGGATGGGGCAGCCAGCCGCAGGGTTCGGCTGCCCCATCCCCGTTCCCGCGCCGCAGCAAGAAGGGAAGTGCGATATGGGAAAATATATAATAAAGCGTTTGGCGTATATGCTGGTCGTGCTGATGATCCTCTCCTTTATCATGTTCTTAGTGTACTCCATCATCCCCTTTGACCGGGCTGTGGCGGAGGCGGACACCTATAAGCAGAGCTTGAAAAACAACCCCAACGCCCCGCAGCTGTACGCGGCGAAGATCGAACAGCTGCGCCGGGAGCTGGGCACCGACCAGAACGTATTTGTGCGCTACCTGGGCTGGATCGGCCTGGGGCCGATCAACGGCAAGTATAACGGCATTTTGCAGGGCAATTTCGGCTACAGCTACGAGTATAACCGGCCCGTCACCGATGTGCTGGTCCGGCCCATGCAGAACACCGTGTTCATCAACATTTTCGCCACCATACTGGGTTTGGGCATCACCATACCCCTGGGCATCCTGTGCGCCACCAAGCGGGGCAGCCGGTTGGACACCGGCGTACAGGTGGCAACCATCGTGGGCTACAGCATCCCCAGCTTCATCATCGCCATTGTGTTCATCTGGGTGTTCGCCATCAAGCTGGGGTGGTTCCCGGTGTCGGGCATGAAGACGCCGGGATCCAACTATACGGGACTACAGGAGCTGCAGGACCGGCTGTATTATATGGCCCTGCCCCTGATCGCCATGACCTTTGCCTCCCTGGGCGGCATGACGCGGTACACCCGCGCCGCCATGAGCGAGGCGCTGAGCCTGGACTGCATCCGCACCGCCCGGGCCAAGGGCCTGCGGGAGCGGGTGGTGGTGTACAGCCACGCCTTCCGCAACGCGCTGATCCCCATTATCACGCTGGTAATCGGCTGGTTTACGGGGATTTTCAGCGGTTCCATCGTAATTGAGAATATTTTCGGCCTGAACGGCGTGGGCCGCATTTATATCGAGAGCCTGAGCAAAAAGGATTTCGAGGTTGTGCTGCTGCTCCAGATGTTCTACGTGATCCTGGGGCTTGTGGGCAACCTGGTGGTGGACCTGGCCTATGGCCTGGCCGACCCGCGTGTGCGCGTAAACAAGTAAGGGGGCGGGACAATATGAGTGAAAAGAATGGTTCCGCGAAGAAGGGGGGCACCCCCCTGCGCTGGATGAAGCGCATGTTTATGGGTTCCTACGGCGAGGTGAAGGACGACCGCTACGACAGCCCCTCCAAGCAGGCGGTGAAGCGGTTTTTCCGAAAGCCGCTGGCCACCGGCTCGGTGATCGTGCTGGTGGGGATGTTCCTGTTCGTGTTCATCGGCTCGGCCATCGCGCCGGTGGACCTGACCGAGACGGGCAGCGAGATGCTGCACACCAACATGGCCCCCACCCAGAGCCTGATGAAGCTGCCCGAGGGCATGAAGGACGGCGCGCTGGACATTTCCTCCCGGGGCACCTTCACCATCGGCGTGGACACCGAGGGACAGGTATCCATGTGGGGGTACTATTTCAATACCTCCGGCGACCCCGCCCGGGACGTGATGAACATCCCCGAGGCGGTGAAGAACAGCAAAATTATCCATGTGGCCGCCGGCTCCGACCATTGCGTGGCCATCTCGGAGGACGGCCACGTGTACTGCTGGGGCGAGATGGACAACGGCCAGTACGGCCATGACGGCTCCATGATTATGTCCGCCCGCAAACAGCCGGAGGAGCTGATGGGGGATAACACCATCGACGCCTCCGCCGTGCGCCAGCTCATCTGCGGCAACCAGGTCACCGCCATCCTCATGGAGGACGGCACCGTCTACGCCTGGGGCAACGACGGCCTGGCGGCCACTAACCTGTCCTCCGTCATCAAGCACGGCAAGCAGGTGGGCAAGCTGGAGAAGATCGTGTTTACTAACGACGGCATCTACGGCATCGATGAGTTCGGCGATTTCGTCTACGGCAAGAGCACCAAGTACAATATCGTCACCGTCCAGGACGAGAACGGCAAAAACGTGACCATGGACCTGTTTGAGTACCTGGGGGAGCGCAAGCTGGTGGACATTGCCGCCACCGGGGGCGCCCTGGCCCTGGTCACCGACGACGGCGAGATTATCATGTCCGGCATGAAGGACCCCATGCCCCAGCTTATGGACGATGAGGATGCCATCGCCGTCAGCGGCGGCACCCGGCACTTCTCCCTGCTCACCGACAAGGGGCGGGTATACGCCTGGGGCCAGAACTACCGTAACCAGTGCAATGTACCCGACAGCCTGAAGCAGGAGGGGGCGGCGGACACCGTCATCACCAGCGGCTTCCAGAACTACGCCTTCAAAGACGGAAAATTTGTGGGCAGCTGGGGACTGAAGGGCTATATCATGGGCACCGATGAGATGGGCCGCGACGTGTTCAACCGCATTGTAAACGGCGGCAAGATGACCATGACCATCGGCGCGGTGGCCGTCATCATCTCCACCGTCATCGGCGTCATTGTGGGCTGTATCTCCGGCTATTTCGGCGGCATCGTGGATATGCTGCTCATGCGCCTGTGCGAGATCGTGGGCGCCATTCCCTTCCTGCCCTTCGCTTTGTGCCTGTCGGCCATCTTCCAGTCCACCGACATCCATGAGGACACCCGGATCTTCATCATCATGATTATTCTGGGCGTCTTGAGCTGGGCGGGGCTGGCGCGGCTGGTCCGCGGCCAGATCCTGGCCGAGCGCGAGAAGGAATTCGTCACCGCCGCCCGGTCCATGGGCGTAAAGGAGGGGCGCATCGCCTTCTGGCACATCCTGCCCAACATTGTGTCCGTCATTTTGGTGACGGTCACCCTGGATTTCGCCACCTGCATGCTCACCGAGTCCCAGCTGTCCTACCTGGGCTTCGGCGTGCAGCTGCCCCGGCCCACCTGGGGCAATATGCTCAACGGCTCCCGCAGCGCGCTGGTCATCGAGTCCTATTGGTGGCGCTGGCTGTTCCCGGCCCTGTTCCTGTCCATCGTCGTCATCTGCATCAACACCATCGGCGACACCCTGCGCGATGTACTTGACCCGAAATCGGAGGTGGAGAAATAATGGCGGATATGCTCCTTGAGGTCAAGAACCTCCACACCTATTTCAGGACCAGGAACGGCACCGTCAAGGCAGTGAACGACGTGTCCTACAGCCTGGAGCCGGGCAAGACCATCGGCATTGTGGGCGAGTCCGGCTCGGGCAAGTCCGTGTCCGCCATGAGCATCCTGCGCCTGCTGGACGCCAACGGCTATATCGACTCGGGGGAGATCCTCTTTGAGGGCAGGGACCTGACCAAGCTGCCCATGGACGATATGTACCACATCCGGGGCAACGCCATTTCCGTCATCTTCCAGGAGCCCATGACCAGCCTGAACCCGGTGTTCACCGTCAAGCGCCAGCTGTCCGAGCCCTTTATGATCCACCAGGGCATGAACAAGAAGCAGGCGGCGGAAAAGAGCCTGGAGATGCTCCGCGCGGTGCAGATCCCCAACCCCGAGGCGGTGCTCAACCAGTACCCCCACCAGCTGTCCGGCGGAATGCGCCAGCGGGTGATGATCGCCATGGCTCTGGCCTGCCGGCCCAAGATCCTCATTGCCGACGAGCCCACCACCGCCCTGGACGTGACCATCCAGGCCCAGATCCTCCGCCTGATGAATGAGCTCCAGGAGGAGAACGGCACCTCCATCATCTTTATCACACATGACCTGGGCGTCATCAACGAGATGGCGGACGATGTGGCCGTTATGTACTGTGGGCAGGTGGTGGAAAAGGCCAGCGCCCGGCTTATCTTTGCCGACTGCGCCATGAGCCACCCCTACACCGAGGGGCTGATGTTCTCCATCCCCCGGCTGGATGCCATCCACACCCGGATCGAGCCCATCCCCGGGGCTGTGCCCCACCCGCTGGATCTGCCCAAGGGGTGTAAGTTCGCCCCGCGGTGCAAATACTGCACGCAGAAGTGTATTGAGGAGGAGCCAGGCCTGGAAGATGTGGGCGGAGGCCAGCTCATCCGCTGCTTCTATCCCGAAAAGGAGGTGAGGCGCAGTGAAGAGCACCAAAAAATTACTGTCCATCAGTAATCTGAAAAAATATTTCCCCGTGGCTAAGAGTTCCATCTTCCAGAAGGAGCAGCTGTACGTCCGGGCCAACGAGGATATCTCCATTGACATCTACGAGGGCGAGACCGTGGGCGTGGTGGGCGAGAGCGGCTGCGGCAAGTCCACCCTGGGCCGCGTGCTCCTCCAGCTCTACCCCCAGACCGCCGGCACCACCATGTACTACGGCGCCACCCTGGACTCCACCACCCCCAAGTACGTGATCGACACCCTGCACCACCTGGACCGCTACAAGGCCAGGCTGGAAAAGGCCAGTGAGAAGGCCGCCGAGCTAAGCAAAAAGGTGATGGACGCGGGCGGTGAGGAGAACGCGGACTTCTACCTGCTCCAGGAGCGCAACCTGGCGCTGTGCGACGAGCAGACCTGCCTGATGCACATCGTCACCATCCTGGGCGGCTTTTTCGCCAAGGACGAGGGCGGCAAGGGCCGGGAGCTGATGGAAAAGGTCTACTATGAGAATGTGAAGCGCAACAAGCTGCTGGAAAAGCGGACGGATATCAACGCGGAGTACGAGCTGAGTGTGGGCAAGGGAGACAGCGGAAAAGCCGCCGGGCTGAAGGCCAAGCTGGACGAGCTGGACAGCCAGATCGCCGTCTATGACCGAAGCACCGCCGCCTGCCAGAGGGAGCTGGACGACCTGCGCGCCCGGAACGCGGCTAACCCGGAGTTTGCCAAATACGAGGCCATGCGGGACAGCGGCATTGACCTGGCCCGCCTGCAGTACAGCGAGATGCGCCTGCTGCGCAAGGATTTGCAGATCATCTTCCAGGACCCCTATTCCAGCCTAAACCCCCGGATGACCATCGGCCAGATCATTGAGGAGGGCCTGCTCACCCATAATTTCTACCGCAAGGGCTCCAAGCAGATGGAGGAGCATATCCTGTCCACCATGGACGAGTGCGGCCTCCAGGACTATATGGTCAACCGCTATCCCCACCAGTTCTCCGGCGGCCAGCGCCAGCGCGTGGCCATTGCCCGGGCCCTGGTGGTGAAGCCCAAGTTCATCGTGTGCGACGAGTGCGTGTCCGCCCTGGACGTGTCCATCCAGTCCCAGATCATCAACCTGCTCCAGGAGCTGAAGGAGAAGCAGAACCTGACCTATATGTTCATCTCCCACGACCTGTCGGTGGTGCGCTATATCTCCGATCGGATCTGTGTGATGTACCTGGGCAACATTGTGGAGCTGGCCGACGCCGAGACCATCTTCAAGGATCCCAGACACCCCTACACGGTGGCGCTGCTCTCCTCCATCCCCACCACCGACCCGGAGAGCCTGGAGAAGGAGCGCATTCTGCTGGAGGGCAATATCCCCAGCCCCATCAGGCCACCCTCCGGCTGCAAGTTCCATACCCGTTGTTATATGGCCTGCGACAAGTGCAAGCGGGTGCCGCCCCCTCTGCAAGAGATTGAGCCGGGCCACTTCCTGGCCTGCCACTTCCCCCAGCCCAAGCTGGATGCCCAGGGCAATTACCTCTTTGAGCTGCCCAAGATGGAGCGCAAGTCCAGCCGTGGTTCCGCCGAGGCGGCGGAATAATCTGCGAGGCCGGGAATGATCTGGAGGCGTCTGAAAAAATATGCCGGCGAGCAGGAGGAAAAGCAGCCCTCGGAGGAGGAACGGGACGGGCTTCACGTCAGCTTCCGGGAGCGGCTTGTCATGGTGCTCACCGCCTATGTGGTAATTGTCCTGCCCTGCCTGCTGGTGCTCATCGGGCTGTCCCTGCTGGCGTGCTGGCTGTTCGGCCTGCTGTGAGGAAATGAAATTA
>OFFD01001620.1_pt1 | contig 12904 bp, 3 predicted proteins | sample 1521291 | NCBI WGS metagenome assembly OFFD01 (sample SAMEA3504103, study PRJEB24116) | mouse gut metagenome | biome: mouse gut; feature: mouse-associated habitat; material: faeces | place: Denmark | collected 2011 | reverse complement strand
ACTTCTTACCTCCTTCTCAACAGAAAATGTAACTTTTGCATTTTTCCCTAATGCTTGAATGAATACATACAACTTACTTCCTTTTGTCACATCTTCTATCCATGAATTATCTGAAATAGGATTATTATTCAAACCATTTGGATAATATAAACATTCTATATATTCAGCCGACCAAATGTCAAATTTGTATGAACCACTCTCTTCGGCTGTCACTCAATCAATAAGCTTTCACCACCCTTTAAGGTTATAGACTCTGATGAAACCTGCCCATTAATTTCCTTAACCCTGACTGATTCAACAGATACCTCAACCTTGGTATTATCATTCTGTACAGTGACAAGGACTTTCTTCTCTTCGCCGCTCCTCACATATCCTAGGAATAATTGTTTCGGTGAACTGTCATTTTCAGTGGATTGGATTCTGTAGTATCCGTCATTTTCTGCGGTCCACTTCACTAATATGGCATCAGTTTTCTGCATTGTCTGCCTTACTGGCTTCTCTAATGTCAGTATTTCCTCGGATGCCTTTGTACATGTCACCACACAATCTAAAGTCGAAGTGTAAACCCTGATATACTTTACCTGATCCTTATCAAGTGAAAGTGAACTTCCAGAATAACTAAAGTTGTTTAGTGTATCACCCGTGTATATAGAGCCTTTATTCGCAGTAATATAGTAGGTACCTTTTTCAGGTGCTGTCAGAACGTAGTATGCATACTTACTATCGTCTGTTAGTACATTATCCGAACCTCCGATTACAAGATCCTTAACTTCTGTCACTTTATTAATGGTAATTGTCTCGGTAGCAACGTCGCCAGTATTATTTTCTATCTTAAAATACACTGACTCGCCTTTGCCTAAAGCAAATTTATCATTTATTAAACCACTCGCGTTCATACTTCTGTATGCCTGTACAATACAATCACCCTTTGTCTCAAATGTATAGAATCCTGCTGCGTCTGCCGTGAAATATGCCCATGACTCACCTGTTGCTATTTCTGTCAATGGATTCTCATCTGCTGACAGTTTCGTCATTTTTGTATCTACTGATACCGAAATGCTTACTTTTATTTTGCCCGATGCCTCCGCAGTCGCAGAAGAATCCGGAATCAGCTTCAGATAAATGGTCTGTCCGTTGTCCACGCCATATGTTTTAGTCGAATATACAGTATCATCTTCATCCTCATTCAACATTGATTTATATACTTCAACATGCTCAACATTTGTCATGTCGAAAGCATACTTCGCTGTCTCATTTGCTCTAAAGGAGAGCCACAATACCTCATCACTGGCAAGTTCTTCCGTCACTGGCTTCGATGCTTCCGCAGTCGATTCTTCCAATGTTTTAAATTCAACACTGTGGACACTAATCTTAAAGTTCTTTTCCGGAACCGTTGATGCAGAGACTGCAAATACAAGTTCTGTTCCTGCCTTCATTGGTTTGTCCGTACCGAAATTCAAAGAGTTATTCGAACCAACACTATCTATATCCACATATGTATATGCACTTACAGACGGATTATCGCATGTAAATACATATCTGCCATCTGCTGGTGCTGTAAATGATAGATAAGTATTCTCATTGGCAATGAGCTTCGATACATCTACTATATATTCCGTATTCAGCTCGTTTGCTGCTGCCTTTGTGATGCTGAATGTCACATCTTTTTCCGGTTTTGTAGTATAATACAGTGCATAATAATAGGTCTCGCCCTTTGTAAGTATTACTTCATTCAGTGCTCCGTTGCTGTTAAAACTGCCTGTCAACTTGTTAGCATTGCAAACCGTTGTCGTCGAGTCTGATACCTTTACAACATACTTGCCTGTCTCCCCGGCTGTGTATGAATACCACTTCACGTATCCTGCCGGAGTCTCCGCAACTTTCACTGTGGCAGCACCATTTGCTGTAATGTCTTCTGGATTCACTAATTCTGCCTCAACATTAAACTTTACGCTTGCCTCAGAAGTGACATTAATCTTAAATGTAACCACATCATTGATATTGGATACAAAAGAACAATATCTGTTGTTGCTTGGCTTGATTTGGCTTTCGCCACCTGTAACACTCATCGTCGATGCCACATCATCTGCCAGACCCTTTAAGGAAACTGCATATCTTCCCTGCTCTGGCGCTTTGAAGCTGACATACAGATCTTCGCCGGTCTTCAGTTCGCCCGATACCGGTGTTGCAAGTGTCAGGTCCATTACCTCTCTCTTTGTCGCTGTCAGTTTGTAGCCAAGCTTATCTGTATTTGCCTTAATGACAACTGTGTATACATCCGATTTGCCTAACGTCACATCACCCGGATTCTGAGTGAAGCTATTTTCAGAATTCTTTACGCCCCACATCGTAAGGCTTCCGTTTGCTGTCAGGTCGCTTGTTGCTATCGTATAGATCCCTTCACCCTTCAGCTCATACCATACATAGCTATCCTTGGCAATGTCTGTTTCTGTCTTTCCATCAGCCGGAAGAGGTATCGTTGTGATTGCCTTAACGGTTGTTGTAACCGTCGCATCTGCTCCGCTGACAGATACTTTGATGTAAATCGTGTCCTTTGCCTTGACAAATACTGCTTTTTCAGGATTGGAACTGATGTCCGTAATCTTGTTTTTCCCTTCCACATCCTTATAATATTCAATCCCTGCGGATGCATTTGCGCCTTCTGCCGCCTTAGCCTCAGCGTTAAAGCTGTATCTTCCGGCTTTGTCTGCCGTAAAGCTGTACCATACGCTGTCAATTCCGTTCACTTTCAAGTCTGCTGGCTTGCCTGCTGTTGTACTGAGTGCCTCAACAGAAAGCGGTGTGATGCTTAATGACACGGTCTTCTTTGCCTCTGTAGTATTTGATACCACATAGTACACTGTTTTGCCTGCCTCTAATGTAATTTCACTTATGTTACCGATAGATGTCGAAGATCCCTTCAACGAATCATACCTATCCATTGAACACTGTGCTGCATCATTACCTGTAAGCTCTACTTTGTACCTTGCGGTTGCAGGTGCCGTAAATGCATACCAAGCTTCCTCGTTCGCTTCAATTTCGGCATCCTCAGCCGGAAGATTACCCGGTGTTATCTGTTTTGCCTCGATGGTATAGGTTACTTTTCCTCCTGTTGCCTGAAGTTTTAAGTAGAAATACTCACCAGCCTTATAGTATTCATGGAAAGCGCCCGAAGGTACGCTAATATCATTACCCGTATTGCTCAGTGTAGTATATCTTGTAATGCTGACCGTTCCCTTTCCTTCCTCTGCCTGCTTTGTCTCCTGTTTAAAGGAATAGCGCGCATCCTGTAATGCCTTGAACTGAATCCACTTTGTCTCGCCAGCGGCAAGTTCTTTTGACCATTTTGTAGTAAATGACTCTGCCTCTAATCTGGAGATACTGATCTTAACCTCATCTGTCTTGTTGTCTCTATCATCTGTATTTACACGGAGATATACAGTATCGCCATTCTTTAATACATAAGTATTCTTATCTTCAAAGTCGTTAATATTAAAGGTCTTGCCTATATAGCTGTACAGATATGCACTTGGTGTTACTGCACCTTCCCCTGTCCTCGGTGTTACTGCTGCCTTAAATGTGTACTCGCCGTTCTGTGTTGCAGTAAACTTATAATAGCTATAGTCGCTGCCCAGTGTCTTTGTCTGCACGCCAGTAGCAATGTTTTCTACCTTAATTTCGGTAACGTCTATTTTGACTGTAACGGCATTTTTTTCTGTGGCGTCTGATGATTCAACGTATACGTATACAATCTCATCTTTCTTAAATTCCTTTTCAGAAACAGAATCTATAGGGTCTGTATACCCATTCGTATTTTTTGCATAATATGCACTGACGTCCGCAGAAACTTCCTTTTTGTCCGCATCTATCTGCGTAGCGCTTACCTTAAACCTGTAATAACCATCCGCTGGAATCCTGTACAGTACATATTTTCCTTCATCTGCTGCCTTCAGTTCTACGGATGTCGTTCCGTTTACAGTACCGCTCTCTGCTTCTGCCTTTACAGTAATGTCTGTCTCAATTGCATCTAATGAACCATTTGTCACTGCAATGTAGCATTTCTCGCCGCTCTTGAGTGATATCTTGGCAGATTTTACTGAATTTAAATTTTCTATCGCACTACCTGATGTGATATCTTCATAAACTGACATCGTCAAGCGCTTATCGGTCATACCCAAAGTAAATTCCATGTCATATGTCGGCGCAAATACATACCACTTTGTCGTCTTTGCATCAATGCTCTGCTTTGTCAATCCTTTCTCATCAAAAGTATTGCCGGCAGTCTCTCTCTTTGCCACGGTGTACTTGCCTGCTGAAAGATCATAATGATTATCAGGAATTACTTTCGTCTCACCAGCTTTCATGGCACCAATTATACGAACCCGTCCCTCGCTGTCCTCTACAGTATAATAGTTATCTTCTGGTGCAGTAAATGCGATTTTTCCGCTCTTTTTGAGTGTGTATTCGCCAACTCCGCTCCAAACTTCATAAATTGTACCATTTGCTGTAATGGTTATATTTGCCGCTTGGTTCAATCCTGTACGTACTACTTTTATATACCGCACTTCACCTTTACAGAGTGTACTGCCATATCCATTACTAAATGCAGAATCCCTATGCAATTTTCCTTCGTCATCAATATAGTAAACCAGCATTGATCCATTTGACCAGAATTGATAGGAACCATATTCTGGAGCTACAAACTTCGCAAGTTTTCCTTCTCCAACTTCAAGCCTAGCCTTGACCGGATTATCCAGTGTGAGGAGCTCGATATCGCCATTCTCAACTCCACCAACCAAAGTGTTGTCTTCATCTGGCTCCCAGTCGCCAAAGTAATAAGTGCTTGCCTCGCCTGCGGCATTGACAAAAACTGTCCATCTGGCAACAATCTTCTTAGTAAGCTTCGATGTCAGCTCAATCTTGGTTATACCCTTCTTCAAAGCTTTTAATGTAGCAGTGTAACTTCCGGCATTTGCCTTGACTGTAGCTACCTTCGTGTTGGTACTCTTCCATGTCAGTGTATCGCTGAGTCTGTTCTTCGCCTCCCTATTCTCTGGCTGTGCTACCAAAGTATATGTGTTATTCGATGTCAACGCAGGATATGAGCTCAATATCACATCGTTCCCATTGCTATCACGTCCGATTGTTATACCAAAACCGCCATCAGTCGTCTTATATTCCGAATCAGCTTCTGTACTGTATGGGGGGAATTCTCCGCCATATTCGCTCTGATATGCCGCCGGAATATCTGTAGTCTTAAAGCCTTTGCTTGCCGGCTTCGATGTCACTTCATTCTCCAAGTATGTGGCAGTTACAGACACCGTATAAGCAGACTTGCGGTTTAACGATCTGTCCTTTCCAATTCCAATATACTTTGTAAATGTATACAGCTTCTTCTTAGCGTCGTACTGTACCTTGTCAAATACTTTGCCATCCTTACTCTCGTTATTAAGATAACTATGATAATACTTGTCACTTACGACATTCTTTGCCGCATCTAGTATCCGAATTCTGAAATACAACTGATTCGCGCTGACATCCGTATCCGGTTTATCCACATACTCGAATGCACTTGCAGGATACGTGAATGACACCGTCGCATACTTGTCAACCACTTCTGTTACTTTCAGGTTCTTTACAGCCTCAATGTCCTTGGAGGAAATCGTAATCTCACCTACGTTATCCTTCTCCATGGAGGTATCTGTTATTTCAACCGTGATAGATTTCTTCGGCTCTTTTGCAATAATGTAGGAAGGATAATCTGGATTATCCTCGTCATATGCAATCGTAAAGGCATCTATGTCGCCTGTCATATTAGTAATGCGAAGATCTGACCAGTACGATGTCAGTTTCTGTTTCTCTGCATAGTAAGTAACACAATTTGCAAGATCCAGCACTTCGCCTACCCTGATTTTTGCGCTCTTTGCAACTGTCATCTTGGTCGCCTGCGCAGTAATGTACAGTCTTCCACCGCCAATCTTGCCTGTTACCGAATCAAATACAACGAGATCTACCCATCCTTTTCCGGTAAGTGTAACATTACCTTTATTGTCAACCTTTGCAATGTTCGAAGGATGATAATATAGATCATTAATTTTTAATGTATACCAGTTATCGGGTTCATACGTACAATCATACATATCCTCCACAGCAAAATAGCTAAGCTTCGGCTGTGCGTAACATGCCAGTTTTGCCTTATCCAGTGGAAGCGGATATTCGATTATGTCCCTCTGACTTGCATTGGTATTTTCCGCATTTTCCAAGAACATTCCCACTGTCAAAGAAGGAATCTTTTTCTCAGAAACGTTCACTACATATGCTCCGATACCCTTTTCATAGTCATAAAAATCATCGTAGACCGTCTTAAACCAGTACTTTTGATCAAATCTGATTTGCATGTTCTGAACTTGTGACGCAGTCGTCTTAAAGCTCTTCACTGCTCCCTTTGCTGAATCAACAACACTGCTGCCGTCTGCAAGCTTTCTGATACCACTCACATTCCTTACATACACTGCATACTGTGTATTGGGAGTAAGGTGCCTCAGCGAAACCTTTGAAAGCTTTATATCCGAATAGTACTCATTGGATATATATACTGGTGCAATGGCAAAGCCTGCGGCTTTCCAGTCCCCATTTCTCAATAGGGCAATTGCATCTGTAAAATCTTTTTCCTTTGCTTTTGGATTTTCGAGTACATAGATCTCTCTCCTGTACCCATCCGTCATCTCAGAATATGTTACTGTTGCAGTTGTATCAAGCGCTGTGACAGCCTTAATCTTTGGAGCTGTGACATCCACCACGCTTATTTTTACAGTTGCTACTTTTGCACCTTCAATTGGCTGCTTTTCGCCATCCTCATCCAGATAGCATGGAATCGCCTGTACTGTCTCTGAACCTACCGCCAGCGCCACTACTGCTCCCGTCTCTGACACACTTAATACTGTCGAATTCTCTGTCAGAGTCTGATACTTCAGGCAAATTACATCGTCCAGCTTTGCCTTGGTAATCTTTACGTCAAGCTGCTGCTTACCGCCTATAACCATCTTCGTTACCGGGGAGTTAAATGCCAATGACTTCGGCATTACCGCCTTAGTAAGGTCATCTTCTAGTACAGCCTTTGTAAAGTCTACGGTAAATTTCTCTACGTATCCATCTGACCAGCGCACTGTAAAGGATGGTTTCTCATCTTTGCCTTCTGTCTTGAACGCTGCGATAATAAAACCTTTCTCCTTTGTCTGTTTTTCCGTCGTAATCACATACCCGCCATTGTCCTTAATCGCATTCTCAAAAACCGGGGCAAATGAATCTGTAGTAGTACCATTTGTATTACCATATTTAAAGAATTCCTTTGGTGCCTGAATCTTAAATACAAATAAGTTTCCGCCTACATCCTTGTTATTGCTATCCTTTATGTCGCTCTTCTTTGCAAGTACAAACGGAATACCTTCCCTCGGCACAATCGTATGCGTAATGACCTTGCTGTCCGTCTCATCATTGCCCATAAAATCCTTGAGCGACGTTGCTGGTATTCTTGTCAAATTATCAGATGTAGGGTACTTGAATACAGACGCACTAACCCTGACAGGAGTGAACTCAGCCTTGTTATTTGTAACCTCATAATTTCTGTTATACGGCTCACTAAGTGTTATGTTTGTCACAACATAATAGTTCTGTTCCGCCTTTAATACAGAATCCGGAACTGCTGTCCCGTCAGCCTGCATCACCTTAAAGTTATAACTCTGAATCGCCTCATATCCTGCACGCTGATAGCCATATTCATCCTGCCAAATTGGACTAAATGCCCACTCTTCGGATATTGTTTCTGTATTCAGGATATCTCCTGTTATGTCCACTGCATATACGCCTATTATCTCTTCATAGAATTCATCAGGAATCTCCGCATACTGAACAATATTTTCTAGTTCTGTGCTGTCTATACCAGCTTCAATCTTGCTGTACAGAAGCGGCGCTACATTGATGGCACGCTTTGTTATCTCAAAACCGTTTGTCTTGCCGATCATGGTTTTTTTCAGCGGAGCATAAACTTCATTTCCGCTGAAGGATGCATACAAAGTGTACTTGCCACCGTTGATTACCTCATCAACTTCTTTGTTATTTTCCTGCCATGTATACTGTAACGAAATATCTGTCACAAGTTCTCCGGTATTCTTGTTATATATTTTAATGGCTTGCCGGAACTGCAAACGGTGTACCGTCATATACCTTTGTCATAGTGCCAAGAGTGTCCACCTTCAGTTCAAGCGGGGTTGTACCCATCTTTTCAACAGTGATGTCAACATAATTGCTGAGATAATACTTAGTGACTTCTGTGCCATCTTCTGTCTCTTCTATATAAAAGCTCTGGTAGTTGTCACTGTCATCAAAGAAATACTCTTCATTGATATCCACACCAAATGCAAGTCTGTAATGACCTCCTTCAAGGAATGTCTCCTCCTTGCCAACCGGTTTCCACACATTTGCGTCAATATTGTCCTGACGCTCAATGACAGGAGTCAGTTCATACGCTATGCCATACTCCCATTTCCCCAAGAATTCATCTTCGACCAGCTTGATTGGTTCGGTGTTGTTATTTTCTATTTTTTTAACAACCTTGGCAAGTGTATCTGTAAGTTCCTCTGTAAATTCGTCAATTGATGTTCCACTGTAAGCAGTAACCTTATTTCCCTCTGTGCCGGTTGCCACTTCCGCGGCTATCTTCTGCGGCTCAATCTCATAGATAAGCTGTACATCTTCCGCGGCTTTCTCATGTGCGGGATCCCTGTAAGAGATAACCAGCATATATATGCCTGCCTCTATCGGCGACACTGCATTGCGAATCTGACCATTCTCGTATGTATATTGAAAATCGTATATTTCAGCTCCGACTTGTTCATATTTTCCTGTCTTCTCGTCCCTATAGGCTTCATACCATTTATAGGACAGATTCTTGTCTGAGCCATCCACTTTCGCTTTCTTGTAATCTTCCCGCTTTACATAAAAAGGCTCAAAGTCAAAAATCTTCTTCCAAACGCCGTTTGTACATTCCTTATAGTCGGAAACATCAATCACTACGTTTGTCTTGGTGATCGTGATATCGACAAAATTATTGTCCAGCGTATCATCTGAAACATCCACCTTATAGTTTACAGATGCGCCATTCGTGCCATGATTGACATCCACCATGGATGACCTGTCATATATATCGTTATTATCCTGATAATCGTCATTATCCTGATAATCGTATACTGCTTTTTTACCCGAAAATACAACTCTGTATTTGAATTTCTCACTGCTAACAAGTCTGGCATTGCTGTCATCAACAGCTTCATACTCTCCATAAACAAGCTTTCCAGCCTCGTCCTTCATCGGGTTGCCATCATCATCAAGCTGAAGCGTAGCAACCTCAAGTGTGAATACCGGCTCATAATACTGTGTCATGCCATCCTGGTTGTAAGAAACACCCCAGCCCGTTTTCTGATCAAACTCTTTATCCCCCAAAGCTGTATTATCCTTGGTTGTAAAGAGATCGTATTTCACATCATAAAGAATGTCAGCCGCTGTTTTTCCATCCGTGTATTCAGTTTTGTCAAGCTTTGGCTTGACATAGATAGATACCGGATTAATCACAACCATGAAATCAGTTGATCTTATATTATCCTGTTCATCTCTTTCCGCGTTGTCACATTCCTTATATCTTCCCGTACCATCTGTATATGTCAGGAGCACATAATATGTCCCTGCATCGGTGGGTGCCTCAATTTCATTGCCGTCTGCATTCAGCCACTTTGCTGTAATGCTGTCAGCCGGCACCATGATATCAACGGATTCATTTTCTCCTGTTTCTTCATTAGTTCCTTTATCATAAGATACCTTTACAGTATAATCCGTGCCTGCCGCAGGCATCTTTACCTCGTCCCCATAGGTGTACTCGATGTTCTTGGAAAGTGTAACTTCCATCTTTGTCTCAATTTCACCCTGAAGCTCGATGTCTTGGACACCTATGTCCTTAACTGTATAGTTTGCGTCCTTCAGCTCTACACTGACTGTATAGCTGTAGTCCTTGCCTTTTTCAAACTTAACAGCCTTGTCAGTAATGGCAGTGCCTGATACGGCATCCTTGACTGTTATTGCAATGCTGTTCACATAAGTATCTTTGTTTAACTCTACAGCATTACCTTCTTCATCCTGCTCATTCGGATTTACGAGGACACAATTCTCCTGAAAATCCTTTTCAAAATCAGCAATTGTCGTATCAATTTCTGGTCTTGACACTGCGTCGAGATTCAGCTCTAGCTCAGCCTGCTTAATCTCAAAGGCTATATCTGCTGTTGCTTCACTGCAAAGTCCGTCAATTGCCGCAAGGCTGATTACCAGACGGTATGAACCCGTATCCTTAGGTGTATCGCCTGCTGGTAAATCTTTATCTTCCTTGACCCACTTGAAAGTCAGATTATCCTTCAGGTTTGCATTTTCCTCATTGCCAACTTTAACAGAGATAATCTTCGTACTACCCTTCAGTTTATCATTGACAAATTTATCAAATATTTTCTTATCTGGATCATAACTTCCAGAAACCACACCATCTTCATACTTGAGACCATCAATCAGATTATTCTTTAACTGCGTCTCATCTACAATGATCTTTGCCGCAGCTACTTCGTCCGCCTCAGCCTGCTGTAACTCCTCATCTGTGGCTTCCTCCTCAGCAGTTGTTGTCTCTGGTGCCGTACTCTCAACAGGCGCACTCGTCTCCTCCTGCGTCGTACTCTCAGCAGGCGCACTTGTCTCTTCCTGTTTTGGTTCCTCTGTAGAAGCACTCACTTCCTCCGGCACTGTAGTCGTGGCAGGCGTATCCGCCTCCTCCTGCTTTGTCTCCTCCGCAGGCGCACTTGCCTCCGGCTGTTCCGCAGCAGGCGCTTCTGGCTCTTCATTTGCAGGCTCTTTTGCTTCGTCACCCGCATCCGATTCCGAACCAGAATCTTCTACAGTTGTTTCAACTACTTCTGTCATTTCGTTCTCTGCTGCCAGAGCGGTTGCAGGCATTGACTGGAATATCATTGCAACGCTCAATATGACAGGCAGGGCACGCTTAAACAATTTTCGTTTAAACATTTCCATAACCCTCCTTATTGGATTTTTAGATGGACATGCAATATGGCCCATGTCCGTTAACATGTTGTACTGACACGCAGAAAGACTCCCAAAAGCCCTCTGCTTTCGGAAGATGGATGAATCATACAGATATGATAGATGTTTCCAGTGCCAGTCCCATGATGTAATTCTACCAGAATCACAGAAAAAACACAACTTTTATTGGTTTTTTTATGCATAAACTTTTCCATGGATTCGTCACGAAAACTGTAAAGATTCAATAACTTCATATTACTTATGAATGGCTTTTTAATGCATTTCGTGTGCATTTTTGTGAAATTTTAGTGATAATGTACATTTATTTGCTGCTTTTTCGTCTAAATGCAACATTTAGAGAGTTTTCGAATATAAGTTCTATGAGTATTATTACAAATTGAATTTCTGCTTTTTTCGTACTACGCGGCGTTTAGTGCTGCCTCAATGCGGAAGCCTAATTTTTCGAGCACTTTTAACGATGCGCGGTTTGTCTCATTGCACTTCGCCTCAAGGAGATAAAAACCGCGGTTTATCAGGTACTCCTGCAGGATACATTTGGCCGCCTCGAATGCATAACCCTGCTTTTGGTATTTTTCACCAATAATATAGCCCAGCTCGCCAATTTTTAGCGGACTGTGCGGCTACGCTGAATATACCACAATGGGCAAAACTTTCAACTGTTTGCCAGTTATTGAATATAAATTTCCGAAACCGTATTTTCCACACCATTGATTTGCAGCCTAATCCGAATTTTTCCATTCTCAAATTCATGCAACGGGTATTCCAACGGTTCGGAAAGACTTGTAACATCAATAGATTTGGCGGTATCTCCTTGTACCAGCCACAAAACGAGCGCTGATCCCTCTGGAACTGTGCCGCAGGAAATATCAGCGTGAAGCAGTTGTGTGTCTGCGTCCGCAATCATCATATGCTGTTCTTTGATAAATCCATCGCTGGCACTGCTAAAATTCAGCTTCCAAACATCATTTTGATACGTATTATAATTCATATTGATTACACCTAAGTTCCATACGCGATCGTTAGAAGCAGCATTTGTGTTGATCCCCTTTCCAGAGGCTGCACTGACAATAAAGCCCGTCAGACATACCAGCATAAACACCATACTAACGATACCGGCAATCATAAATTTTAAGTGATGGGTTCCTTGTTTTACCATAACACGATCATCCTCCTTTTCAATACATGTTCCGCATTCCTGGCAATATTTTGCTTTTACTGAAATCCGCTGTCCACAAGCCGGGCATGTTGTTTTGATTTCTGAACGGCGCAGAAAGTAAGTCAGCAGTCCGATAAAGGGTGTGGCTGCAAAAACCACAACCGCGCACAGTACCGGATCGTCTCCGCGTCTTTTACAATCCTGATATACCCATGCAGCAAAAAAAACAGACGTAATCAAAGCAAATATCAGGATACCAATAGCCAGTAACGGAAATATCATGGACATACCGCTAAAACCATCACTTCTGAAATAAAACAGCACAAAACGGAACACAATAGCTGACAGCAAAACAGGAATACCAATATAACCAAGCAATTTACCTAGATTTTTATTCATGCTAAAACACCTCTTTTACGAATACGGATAGTAACATCTTCTTTCAAACTTGCCCTTCTTACACCCAACACTGTAATAAAAACACCTGCAATACTTATATACAAGCAAATACCCGCAATCAATCTGGCAATATACGGATTTGATATAACTAAAAGGGCAAGTACCGCAAATAATGAAAACATTACAAAATTTAATATCATA
>OFFD01001610.1_pt1 | contig 12972 bp, 14 predicted proteins | sample 1521291 | NCBI WGS metagenome assembly OFFD01 (sample SAMEA3504103, study PRJEB24116) | mouse gut metagenome | biome: mouse gut; feature: mouse-associated habitat; material: faeces | place: Denmark | collected 2011 | reverse complement strand
TAACGGTGCTTTTTTGTTTTATGGTGCCGACAGAGAGACTCGAACTCCCGACCCACTGATTACAAATCAGTAGCTCTACCAACTGAGCTATGTCGGCATTATTTTTTCTGCCTTATATAACGCCGACAAACGTTTGTCAATAAAAATATGGCAGCGGAAACATTTTCTACCAGCTCTCAATCCACGCGATCCCCTGCAGAATTCCGTAAGCCAACACCACATAACGAAACAACTTGCCGCAAAACATCGAAACATTGACCGTCAGCAATTTCGCCCGCATCATCCCCAACACAAACGCCAACAAATCCCCTACCGCCGGCAAAAAGCAAAAAAAGGCCGACATCGCGCCCTTACCGGCCACAAAATGCTGTACTTTAACAATTCTTTCCCGTTTAATTTTCAAATACTTTTCCAACCATTCGATTTTTCCCAGATACCCGAGATAATAGTTGGTCATGCCACCCAGCCAGTTGCCGACCGATGCCGTCACGACGCAAATCCACGGATTAAAACCGCTGCCGATCATTGCGGCAAAAACCGCCTCGGAACTCATCGGCAGAATCGTAGCCGCCCCAAAACCGATAACGAACAGACCGACATAACCATATGTCATCATATTTTCCAACATTCACCTCTCCCCAACCTTCATTATGCACATTTCCGGCAGAAAGTAAAATTCTTTGTAAGCCTCTCTAACGGAAGGATTTTGCCGAAATCCCCATACCTAAGAATATAAACTTTTGTTATTTATCTCTGCATATCCGTAAATATAATTTGCATAGATATAACAATAAAATACACCTTATTTTGCTGCACTTTGACATTATCTAACAAATAAAGGTGCAACAACAACAAATTTAACTGCTATATTTATAAGGATTCATAATGATATACGGATATATTCGGGTCAGCACCGATAAACAAACTACCGAAAACCAACGATTTGAAATCGAGAACTTTGCCCAGAAAAACGGCATTGCCATCAACCGTTGGTTTGAAGAAACAATTTCCGGCGCCACCGACTTCCGACAGCGCAAACTTGGAAAATTGCTTAAAAAGCTGACAAAAAACGATATCTTAATCGCTTCGGAAATTTCGCGTCTGGGACGTAACATGCTGCAGGTCATGACAATTCTGCACTATTGTCTGAGCGCCGAAGCTCAGGTCTGGACCATCAAAGACAACTACCGTCTCGGCAGCGACATCCAGTCGAAGGTACTCGCTTTTGCCTTCGGTCTTTCGGCCGAAATCGAACGCAACCTCATTTCCCAATGTACAAAAGAAGCGCTCAGCCGAATAAAATCCGAGGGTAAAAAACTCGGGCGCCCGTCGGGCCGCGGCAACAAAAAGCTGAAACTCACCGATGTCGAAGAACGCATCAACCGTATGTTGGAAAAGAAAATTCCCAAGGCGCAAATTGCCCGACAGCTCAAAGTCGACCGCATGACGCTTTTACGCTTTCTGAAACGACGCCAAAAACGTATTTTCTCCGAGGTAGCCGCCGCCTGATATACAAATAAAAGCAACGAATCGTCTTTTATTTGTTGAAATCTGCAAATTATCTGATACAGTACTTTTTGTGATATATTTATTCACAAAAGTTTTAATAACCAAGGAGACTTTACATGAACTACAGAACTATTCTTTTGGCAACTGCAACTGTTATGTTTGCCGGTGCTGCCAACGCCAAAGACATTACGGCACCGATGTACCTTCCGGGTACCGGCAAAGTATTGTCCAACACTTCGGTACAATACGATCGCATCAAATTAAAACATAATGGCGGCGCTGCCGAAGATTTTCGCGCTGCCGAAGAAATCACCTACGGTGTTACCGATGACTTTGCCGTTGTGGCAGAACTCGGCAACCAGTTTGACTTCAAGGGCCTGACCAACCAAGAATATAATAACGACCACAACTTCGATTATAAAATCGGCGCCAAATACAATATGCAAAACGGCAATTGGCTGGCTCAGGTCGGCGGCTCATATTATACCTTCAATCCCAAAAGCTGGTACGGCCATCGCAATACGGATTCCAGATGGTACAAAGAAGTTGAAGCCAACGCCAAATTAGGCTATTCGATGCAGGATGGCTGGACTCCGTATACTTCGTTCACTGCCACCAGCCCGATTGATCAGGCTGACCGTACCATGGAATACTCCTGGTTCAACGGCGTACACAAAACCGGCAACAAATATTCGGTTGACGCCGGCATCCGTTACGATTTCGTTCTCGACGGCACCAACACCAACACTTGGTGGGCACAGGCCGAAGCCAACTATTTTGTAAAAGATAACGTTACCGTCGGTGTTTTCGGCGATTATTATCTGGGCGGAAATTACAGCGACCTGGTTGATTACAGCTACACGCTCGGTGTCAACGCCAAAGTATTGTTCTAATCAATACTTTCTGAGAAAAAGCACTGCTCCGGCAGTGCTTTTTTTTCGCCGGCGCCACATTTTTTCGTTTGTCATAAAAATGCTCTGAAGGGCGTCGACCAAAGTTCATATTTCAAACTCCCCGAAAACGCCCTATCTAAATTTATTATTCTTTAATCTTTCCGTACGATAATGTTTTCGTTCCGCATAAGGAGAATTGCCATGAAATCAAACAGCCTCAAATTTACCCTGATCGCCGTTGTTGCCGTCGCTCTGTACATCATCTGGCCTTCGCTTCTGCCGGTCGGAAATGAAAATGCCGCCGTTGCGGATATTGCCATCCCCCAAAACGATCTTTCCGATAACGAAACGGAAATCCCCTTCGCTGCCGAAACGGTTGCTCTCCCCGAAGAAACGGTCCGCTATCTGCAAAATTCGTTATTATACGGCAACTATTATAACGAAAACCAAAAATTTGTCGTTTATTTCACCGATATTTCCTACCCATCATCTTTTCTCCCGGCTTTGAACAATCTTTCGCAGAACAAACCCTACAGCGAAGAGTACGCTTTTATTCCCCGCGGTAAAAACACGACCGGACTTGCGGCAGCGGAAACCTCGGCCGATCAAACCTTTGTCGGCTTATGCCGCCAATTTTGCGTTATCAACCCGCAACGCAACGAAATCTTCTATATCGACGGTATCGGCACCGAAGACGCACGCGAAATCGGCAATATCTTTGACGGCTTGGAAAATTGGTAGCGATACGACAGCCGTTCTGTCCACAAACAAAAAAGAGAACAGCCTGCAAGCCGTTCTCTTTTTTCAGCATAAACCGCGATTAAAATCCGAGAAATTGTTTAAACGCGTCGTTAAACCACTCGACCGGAACAATCTGGTTGTCTTCGCCTTTTACAAATTCAAAATAAGGCGTCACATCCCATCTTTCCCAGGCCTTTCCTTCAAACAAATACTTCTTCATACATTCAATAAAGGTCTCTGAGCCTTCAATCATAAACATATGAACATAGCGACCGTCGGGATTACCGGCAAAAAGCCTGTCGTTAACCGGATCGGTAATCATCTTGTAACTGTTACCGTGAGCGTACATCCTGTAATTATGCGCATATTCGGAAGAAAGAAAACCGCTCAGCATATTCATAATCGGATAATACAAATCGGTGTCGGCGACGGTAATACCGACCACATAATAAATTCTTTTTTTCATAATATAGCGTTTTTATAATAATCGTTGTCTGTTTTTACCATATAACAAAACCCTCGCAATGTAAAGGCCGATTTTACTCCCGGCGTCGCTGTTCTCACAAGATGCCCCGCTTTACCCTGTTGACGAAGCGCCGTTTACGCATTATATTAAGGTTGTCAATAAATTTAACAGGAGAAACCAAATGGGAAAATGCAACAACCCGAATTGCCAATGTGAAGATTGCCAGTGCGGTGACAACTGCCAGTGCGGCAAAGACTGCAGCGAAGGAACCGGCAACTGCGGCAACAACGGCAAATAAACGCCTGAACGAAACTCCGGCCGGGATTGCCCGGCTTTTTTTATTTGCGTTTTCCGCCTTTCCGACACCACAAGTCCAAACACCGTTTTCAACCGATGAGATCGCCTTGCCTGATCTCCTGCATCGGATAACGGGGCTTCCGATATGGACGCCGATCCAACGATTCCCGCGATATCGAAACGGCATTCGCTTTTTTCATAAAAAAGAAGCAGCGGTCCGAAACCGCTGCTTCTCACTTTTGTAGAGTCAATCAAACTTTCTTGGCCAACTCAAAAATTTCTTCGGCCGAACGAATCTCCACAATCCCTTCCCGGTCGATTTTTTCCCAAATCGGCCGTTGATGCAGATTGGCAAACCACAACGGGTAGGTGACAATACCGCGTCCGGCGGCCGCATTTTTCGGATGATCATCGCAGAAAAAACTGACATGATAACCTTTCGCCGCTTCTTCCAACGCAGCGGCCTTGGAACTTCCGCGACCGGTATAGATGATCCGGTCGAAGACGTCGCCGAAAATACGACTGAGATTACTTTCGCGCTTACAGGTAATGTCTTCCCGGTCGGTCACGCTGGTAATGATCATCAAATCAAAATCCAACAGCTTCAGCTTTCTGACCAGTTCCGGCATGCCGTCAACCGCCGAGAGTGCACCCATAGCGTCCGAATTGTCAAAATATTCGCCGAACTGCCGATAGGGAACCGGATCGCGGAGATAATCGGCAATAACGGCATCCCACTGGCTTTGGCTCAGCTTTTGCGAGGTAAACTCTTCGTATACGCCTTTCATGGTTGCCCACAAATCCAACAATACGCCGTCCACATCGAAAATAAACAGTTTTGCTGCCATAAATAATACGATTTAAAAAGTTAAACACAAAAATCACAATACAATATATTTTTATCTCAACCCTGATTTTTTGTCAAGAACCACTGCTGCCCGCCCATCGCTGTTTTCCTCCATCCCGACCGCTTTTCCCTCTGTGCCTCAGCTATCTTCCCTTTTCTGCCCTGTCTTCCTCTCCCTTCCCAACATCCTTTTCTCCTCCCCCTATTTCCTCTCTCTTTCTTCCCCGCCTTTCTCTGCCATCATCTCTCACATCTCCAACCTCCCCTTTCCTGCCCGCCCAACCGTTTTTTTCCCTTCCGATCCGACTCTTTTCCCTCTTCTCCATTCTTTATCCCGCTTTTTCTCCTCCGATACTTCTCTCTCCTTTCCCCCTGCATCGACCTTTTCTCCCCCCCGATCCGGCCTTGAAGAAGATATCTGCTATAATTACGACGACGATAAAGAAGAACGGGCGGAGACCCGAAATATCCCCGCAAATGCAGTGAATGCGGAACTGACGAAACATGTTACGTCGACTATGATTTTGATTAAACAGGAACCTTTCTCAACCTTTGAGCCTATTATCCCATACCATCCGAACATCCCGGGGGTTTTCTTGCAAAAAAACTCTTGATTACAATAAAAGGGTATCCTGTAAATCCGGCTTGCAAGACCTCGCTATCAAATTAGAAGGCAAAACCCGGAAAGGACGAACATCAAGTCTGCCGGTTTTTTTATTTGTTTCGCTTTTTTCTAAGCCCGCTTCAAATACTACCCCCGGTCATCCTAACAAAAACAACGTAATCAAACTACCGCAGATTGTCATCTTTGTCCTCATATTCTCCCCACATAAGCATCGTTTCACCGGCCAACTCCCGGTATTTCTGAGCCATACGACGCTCTTCCGGCGTCATACCGGCCAACCGATTTCTGTAATTGATATCCCGAATGAGCGTAATAATCCATCCTAACATCTTCGACAACAGCTTTACGGTTATTTTGACGAGCCGAAGGATCGCTTTTTTCATTAAAGACGGCATTGATCTTTCTCCTTTTTTCCGAAAAAAAACATACCAGAAACAGCAGCAGCCGTCAAATCCGTTCTCCTGCTTTTATCACTTTCGGAACATGTCAATGGATTGTCCTCAACCTTTGCATACGGTTCCGTTGCGTTCACTCGCCGTTCGGTTCACCGCCGTTCCGCACCCGCCTTTTGCTTATAGCCAAACCACTTTCCCGCAATTCAAGTCCAAAGCACATTAATCAAACAATAAAAAACCACCCCAAAGGGTGGTTTTTTATTGTTTGGCTGCCCCACATGGATTCGAACCACGATTAACGCAGTCAGAGTGCGCTGTCCTGCCGTTAGACGATGGGGCAATTGTCTAAAACAGGAATTGTTCTATGTCATTTGAAAACAAATGTCAATAATAATTTTAAACTTTGAAAAAAATTTATTCACTTTCTCCAACATGTTGCCTTTCTTTGTGGGACTTGTCTCCTCCGACGGCGTTGGTCTTCTTAAAAACTCAGCTCCGCTTCCCGCCTATCCCGCCAAATCCAAACGGCCCACTCTTTTAAACGGATCAAATAACAAAAAGTATACAATAAAACGTTGATTATTTATCTACAGCTTAGAAAAAAAGCATTATTGTGTCAACATCTTATTATAACAAAATAAATTAGAATCAACTCTGCATTTTGCGGTGCAGTAAAAAAAGGAACGTTTAAATGCAGCACTTCTATGAAATCTTTGTTTTCCGCATACTACACTCCCAAAAGCCTGAAACTTGTTTTTCCGGGTATAAAAATATCATTTTCTTTCGGACATATTCCCTGGATCAAACGCCTTATTAAACCGGATGTGTCGATCATTGTCCCGGTTTACAACGTTGAAAACTATCTGAGACAATGTATGGACAGCATCATCGGCCAAACGCATACCAACATCGAAATCATTTGCATCAACGACGGTTCTACCGATCATTGCGGCGCTGTTTTAGATCAATACGCCTCTCAAGACCGCCGCATCACAATCATTACCCAACCCAACCGCGGCTTGTCGGCGGCCCGCAACGCCGGTCTCAAACGGGCAAACGGCAAATACATTTTGTTCGTCGACAGTGACGACTGGCTTCACCCTCAAACCGTTGCCGAACTGTACCGGCAAATCAGCAAATTTGCGGCTGATATTTGCGTTTACGGCTTCCGTTGCAGTCACGAAAACAAATCCAACCTTCCGCTTAATTATTACGGATTGTTACCGGACAGCACCTTTACCTACGAACAAATTTCAGAAAAAATTTTCGGCTGGGTCAGCGTATGGTCAAAGATGTATCGGCGCCGGTTTATCTGCCGCCATAACTTGACGTTTCCCGAAGGACTTATCTTCGAAGACGTTATTTTTCACGTCCGCTCTTTTGTTTATGCTTCAAAAATTTGCCAGCTTAACCGGTCTCTTTATTACTACCGAACCGACAACCAAACATCGATAATGAACAGTTCTGCCACCGACAACCGGCTTCTTGATATCCTTCAGTCCGTTGACATGGTGTATTCTTTTCTGAAAGACGCGAACAAAATTACGGCAATGAAAACACAATTCTGTTTATTTATGATGTGGCATCTCAGTTCGCATTTACAGCGAGCCGCAGGGCCGATAAAAAACCGACTTGCCGCAGAAACGCTTGCATGGCTGAGCCGCCACGACGACATACGCCAAACAATGATCGCCGATCCGATTTTACAAAATTTTTACACCCGCCTGCAATTAAAAAACTGACGAAAAACTCCGCTTCCCTTCCTCAAATAATCAGAATATCGTTTTTGTTTCCTCTACGGCCCGAACGTTTCCCGTCCAAATCAGCATCGTACACACACCTGCTGCTCACATGCCCTTCCTCGTTTCCTCTGTCAAATAAACAATTTTTGTCTCAAAACAAAAGGCGGCTGATGCCGCCCCTCGTTCCCATTACTTTTTATCTTCCAAATCGGTTTTGATGTGCAGTTCTTTCATTTGCTGTTCGGTCACAAAGTTCGGCGCCTGCATCATCAGATCCTGTACCTTGCCGTTGAGCGGAAATAAAATCACGTCGCGGATAATCGGCTCGTCCAACAGCAGCATCACCAAACGGTCCACTCCGTAAGCCGAACCGGCGTGCGGCGGCGCCCCGAATTTGAAAGCGCTGATCATGCCGCCGAACTTGTTGTCCACCACGCTGTTGTCATAACCGGCAATCTCAAACGCCTTGTACATGATCTCCGGTTCATGGTTGCGTACCGCACCCGACAACAATTCCACGCCGTTGCAGACAAAGTCATATTGATAAGCGAGAATATCCAGCGGATTTTTGTTGAGCAACGCTTCCATCCCGCCTTGCGGCATCGAAAACGGATTGTGCGAAAATTCAACCGCGCCGGTTTCTTCGTTTTCTTCATAAAACGGAAAATCGACAATCCAACACATCTTAAACGCGTTTTCATCCACCAACCCCAGTTCTTCCGCCACTTTATTGCGCAGCCGGCCGCTGAACTTGTCAAACCTGACGCCCGATCCCGCCATAAACAATACGGCATCACCGTCTTTAAGGCCAAACTGCATTTTCAATTCATTCATCTTTTCTTCGCTCAACAAGCGGGCAATGCCTTTGGCGCCGGCAGCCGCCAGAGCAACATAGGCAATTCCGCCGAAACCTTCTTCTTTGGCATAAGCATCCAACTTGTCAAAGAAAGAACGCGGTTTGTCGGCAATCCCGGCAACCGTCATCGCTTTAACGGTTTTGCCTTCTTTGACCAGATTGTCATAAACGCCGAACCCGCTGTCACCGAAGAAAGCCGTTGCATTCTGCAACACCAGCGGATTGCGCAAATCGGGCTTGTCGGAACCGTATTTCATCATCGCCTCACGGAACGGTATCCGGACATAAGGCGCCTGATCCACGGTCTTGCCGTTGGCAAATTCGTTAAAAATCGTCCCCAGCGTATGCTCAATCACCGCAAAAACATCGTCCTGAGTGGCAAAGCTCATCTCCATGTCCATTTGATAAAATTCGCCGGGAGAGCGGTCGGCACGGGGATCTTCATCACGAAAACACGGCGCAATCTGAAAATATTTGTCAAAGCCCGAAACCATCAGCAGCTGCTTAAACTGTTGCGGCGCCTGCGGCAGGGCATAAAACTTGCCCGGATTAAGCCGCGACGGCACCAGAAAGTCGCGAGCGCCTTCCGGTGACGATGCGGTCAAAATCGGTGTCTGATATTCGGTAAACCCCTGTTCGCGCATCAACTCGCGGGAACGCTGAATCACTGCCGAACGCAGCAAAATGTTTTTGTGAATACGCTCTTTGCGCAAATCCAAAAAGCGATATTTCAGGCGGATTTCTTCCGGCGCATCATCCTCAACCGCAACCTGAAACGGCAACACTTCGGCCTGCGAATATACCACAAGTCCGTCAACCTTAATTTCAATTTCGCCGGTCGGAATGTTTTTATTAATGTTTTCGCGGATCACCGCTTCACCGTCAATACCGATTACCGATTCCGCGCGGATGTTTTGAATCTGCTCAAACAGCGGTGACGCACTGTCAAACACGCATTGGGTAATGCCGTAATGATCGCGCAAATCGACAAAGCACAAATTGCCGAGATTGCGTTTGCGGTGTATCCACCCTGCCAGTTTAACCCGTTTGCCGGCATCCGATGCTCTCAGCTGCCCGCAGGTAAAATTACGATATTCGTTCATTTGAAAACCCCAAATTTGATTAACATGCGGCTTATATTAGGGCAAAAAGAAACAAAAGCAATAAAAAACTCACATATCCGCCATTAAAACAATCTTAAACATATGCTGTTAAATTAACCGCAAAATCAATAATGGAATTAGATATGCAAATAATTGACAATACCGCAAATCTTGAGCAGTTATGCAATCGCCTGGCCGCTCATTCTTTTATCACCGTCGACCTGGAATTTATCCGCGAAAAAACATACTTCCCGCTTTTATGCCTGATTCAGGTTGCAAGCGAAACCGAGGCCGCCATCATCGACCCGCTGGCCGAAGGAATCGATCTCGGCAGTTTTTTCTGCCTGATGAAAAATCCAAACGTTGTCAAAGTGTTCCATTCCTGCCGTCAGGACGTGGAAATTATTTTCGAACTGTCGGGCATTATTCCGCAACCTTTGTTTGACACTCAGGTGGCCGCAATGGTATGCGGCTTCGGCGAAAGCATCAGTTACGAACGTCTGGTCAAAGCGATTCTCGACATCGAACTCGATAAGACCGACCGCCTGTCCAACTGGCAGCTGCGTCCGCTCGACGAGCACCAACTCGAATACGCTGCCGGCGATGTTACCCATTTGATCAAAATCTATCAGCACCTCACCGAACAAATGACGCGCCTAAAGCGTACCGGCTGGATTGACGAAGAAATGCAAATTCTCGGTCAGGGCACCACCTATATCATTCCGCCCGAAGAAGCCTGGCTGAAGATCCGCCACCGCTCCCACAATGCCAAAGTGTTGTCGGCTCTGAGGGATCTCGCCGCTTGGCGCGAGATACGGGCCCGTGACAAAAATGTTCCCCGTCAAAGCATCGTCAAAGACGATTTTCTGATTATGATCGCCACCGCCTGTCCCAAAAACAAAGAAGAGCTGCTGAACATCCGCGGTATGCGCAAAGACGTTGCAACCGGTCGTCTGGCTGACGAAATTCTTGATGTGCTCGAACATATGAAAGTTGATCCCAAGCTGGCCAAACAAACCCGCCACGACAATATCAACGGCATTCCCGCGCTGGCAGAACTTCTGAAAATGCTCTTAAAAATCGTTGCTCAGCGCGAAGGCGTGGTTCCCCGTCTCATTGCCGGAGAAACCGAACTGCAAAGACTGGCCGCCTTCAAGGACAAAGACAACCCTGCGCTCAGAGGCTGGCGGCACAAAATATTCGGTGCCCGCGCGCTCAAACTGCGCAACGGCGAATTAAATATCCGTTACGACCCCGAAAAAAAGGACATCGAATTTATCGAAATCAGTCGTGAGACGCGCGGCGAATCCGATCATTAATCGCCAGCCCGATTCCGTATTCGGGGATCGGTGCCATTGCCAACGTCCGTCCGCCCGCCGTAGTATCCGCCTGCCGCAAAAAAGCAAACAGATTGGCGGCCGCTTCACGCAAATCGCCGCTCGGACTGAGATTCAAATCGCCGTCCCTTGTGCCGAAACCGATATAAAATTCATTTTCCTGCGGCTTCTCGGCATTGATCCGCAACCGATGCCCCGGCGCATAATGGCGCAAAAGCTGTCCCGGCGCACTGGGACGATCAGGTTCGCCGTGAGAAAGCAATACCCTTTCTCCCAAAAAGTCTTCAATATCTTCTCGCGTGGTCCCGCCGGCGCGCAAGATCACGGCCGTCGTCCCGGTCACATCCAAAATTGTCGATTCGACGCCGACCGGACATGAACCGCCGTCCAGAATCATATCCACTTGGTCGCCCAGACCGTCATACACATGCTGTGCCGTGGTCGGACTGACCGACTTGAACAAATTCGCCGACGGCGCCACAATCGGCACTCCGCTTTGACGGATCAAAGCCGCAGCCACCGGATGATCGGGCATGCGGACAGTTGCCGTCGGCAGCCCCGAACAAGCCAAATCAACCCCGGCGTGCGAACCGCGCCGTTTCAATACCATCGTCAAAGGCCCCGGCCAAAAACGACGTGCCAACGCCCACACCCGCTGATCGGCTTCCACATATTCGGGCAACGCGTCAAAATCGGCAATATGCGAAATCAGCGGATCGAAAGTCGGACGTCGCTTCACTTCAAAAATCCGCGCCACCGCCTGCGCATCATAAACGTTTGCGCCCAAACCATACACGGTTTCGGTCGGCATGGCAACCAAACCGCCGTCCTTAATCACTTGCGCCGCTTTGGCAATATTATCTTCATTTGCCTCATATATGCTTTTCATCTTCGTTCTTCTTTACTGGGTTTTAATTACGGCCGCCTTTGCCGCCTTTAATATACTTGCCGGTTGCTTTTTTGCTTTTGCCCGATGTTTTCTTAGACTGTTTTGCCAGCTGATCATTGAGCCTAATCGACATCTCGGCAATTTTATTTACATAAATCAAATTACTGTTCGACGGACACATTGGCGGAATGTTTCGTTCGGGATGATCAAAATCATGAAGGATACAAGTTTCAAAGTCAAAAACGCAGGCCGCATGTTCGGGCACCATAATTTTTTCAAAATACAAAGCGTCGTCAATGATTTTTGCTCGTTCCAACCGATGCAGCCAACGATGGAATTTTTTCTCAATCAGACACAGTTTGTTAAAATCATTAACTTCGCTCAAACTTGAAACATCGTTTGGAGAATAAACCGGAATGGTGTGGTGACGGTCAAATTCAGGTCCCTCGATTCGGTCGCCGTTTTCGTCCAGAACCACCACGCCCCAGGCTTCCCCTTTTTCGCGCATTTTTTCAACCAAGGCGTCGGTATATCTTTCGTCCACCCCCCCCCTGGCCAACATATGCCGAAACTCGCTTTCTCGGGCGTTTATAAAGGCTTTAATAAACGAATTTTTCTTCCGAAAATCCACAAATTCTTCCGCACAGTTGTTGCGGACAAAATCGCGAAAATCATTGATCCGCATCGCCTGCACCAAATTCGGCGGCAGTTGCATCTCTTCCATCCGGATACGGATAAGCTCTTCAATCGAATGGTAGGTCGGAAAGCTGTTCATATCAGCCCATGCTTTGTTTCTCTGTAAGGCTTTGACATAGTCCTCGGACGCATAGCTTTGCACGCCGGCATTCTTAAGGGCATAACGGTAATGAAAGGAAAGGTAGCTTTTGTCCACGGCATAGATATCGCCGTTGCAATCATCCCGGATCAAAAGTTTATATTCCGGTTCAATCGGTCGTTCCGGCGTAATGGTGCAGGAATAGTTATTGTTGTAAATGTAATGACGCAGCCCTTCGCGTAACTTATGCTTAGCCTCGCCTTCCGGCAAACGCTTCAAAATTTCCATCGCCGTATTCAGCGTTTCGAGAACAAAAACCCGATACCTGAGATGTTCCACAAATTCCCGGCGTTTTTTATTGGCCACGTCAGTCGCTCCTTGTCAATTTTGTCACATTATACCCCAATTTTTTTTAAAAGTCTAATCAATATTAGGAGTTTTTTATCTTTTTGCCACTATATTAATTTCAATTCAACCTTTCGGCGGCGGCACAAGAT
>OFFD01001609.1_pt1 | contig 12980 bp, 8 predicted proteins | sample 1521291 | NCBI WGS metagenome assembly OFFD01 (sample SAMEA3504103, study PRJEB24116) | mouse gut metagenome | biome: mouse gut; feature: mouse-associated habitat; material: faeces | place: Denmark | collected 2011 | reverse complement strand
AAAGTCCACAGCACGCAAAGCGCCTACCACCACACGGTTATAGTAAGAAGCATCCCGGCTGTCGCGGCCGAACGTCCAGTAATTGCTCAGCGCCCCGCCTGCCAGCGCATCGTATACAGACTGCTGCATCGTGACGGGAATGCCGTGGATGCCTACCTCCAATGTAATCACCTTTCCGGGAGCGGTATACGTATCTCCCGCATAAGGGCGGCCGCCCGCACCGGGCACACGCAGCAAGGCCGGATACTTTCCTTCTTTCTTGGGAATACTGAGAATGCCGTAGAAACGTCCTCCCAAAGCTTTTGTCTGGAAGCTGACCTGATATACATTATCCGTTTCCGTACAGCGTTCGGGAAGCAGTGTCATAAGGGGATTCAACGGGGTCTTGCGCGCCTCTTCCAAGGTCTTGGCCCAATAATCCCGAAAATCGGCAGGAAGTTTCGTCACGGGTTGCAGCTGCCCGGGAGCGTATGCCGATGTAGCCAACCCTTCATAAGTACGGCCGTCCACATGCGCCTTGACCTTGCAACGCAAGAAGCCTGCAGTCTTCATCGTGCCTTGCAACTTCAAGGTACCGTCTTTCAGCACCACGTCTTTCTTCACTTCAGCGGGATACATTTCGGGACCCAGTTCATAATCAATCCTGACATCGGGCAAGAGGTTCTGCGCCTTCAGCACCCGGACAGTAAACGTGCACTTCTCATTCGGACGATACACCCAATCGCCATGGTCGGGTGAAACGACTACACGGACTTCATTGCCGCGTATCTGCGCCATCACACCACATACACACAGCAAACATAAGAATAAGGAAAAAACTCTTTTCATAATATCAGATATTAGTATTAATCATCGGTGCAAAAATAGGCACTTTCAATAAAGGATACTGATACTTTCTTATCATATCACCAGCTTCTTTTTCCGGTAATTCTCACGGAATTCCTTCGGCGAGCATCCCTTCTTCCGCTTGAACATGCGATTGAAATTGGACAGATTGTTGAAACCGCAGTCATAGCACACCTCGGCAATGGTACGCGTGGAATCCACCAGCATACGCGTGGCAAAGCCCAGACGGATATCGATAATGTAGTCGGAAAGCGTCTTGCCGGTGCGCAGGCGGAAGAAACGGCTGAAGGAGACCGGGGTCATGCCCACCATATCGGCCAATGAAGCCAGACGGATATCCTCCTGATAATGGGTGGAAATGTATTTCTGCACCTTCTGTACCCGGCGGCTGTCCGAGAAAGTCTCTATCTTGGCAAACGAAGAACTGGACAACACCCGGGCATTGTCATAGAGGGAAAGTTCGTAAAGGATACGGAGAAAGTTCATCACGGCATAAAAGCCCTGCTCCTCGGAAGCCAGCTTGTCCAGCCAGTTGTACACCTTCATGATGGCCTGCATGGGGAAGCAAAGTCCGCACTGTGCACGCTCCAGCATCCGACGAATACTGTCGAACTGGTTCTTGTTGATGACGTTCCCGAAGAACAAGTCGGGAGAGAACTGGATGGTAATCTCCCGAATATCTCCGGAGGTACATTCATGTTGCTCCCATACGTGCTCCAACTCCTTACCGGTTATCAGCACCAGGTCATAATCACCGATAATCTCGGCAGAATCGCCTACCACGCGGCGGACACCGGAAGCATGTTCCGTAAAGTTCAGTTCATATTCTGCATGGCAATGGATGGGGTAGGTGAATTCTGTTTTGTGACGGTCGGCAATATAGAAACAGTCACGTTCCGACAGAGGGGTTATCTCCCTCATGATATAGTTCTGGTTTTCCATAGGCATTGGCTAAAAAGTATCATGCCACAAATATACTCATTCTTTTTAATCCACAATAGTAGCATTTGTTACATTTAGGGGTAAGAATTGTTATGTATGAGCAGATGCCCGGGAAAGCACAACTTCCGTCCTTCTCCCCCTCAGGCTCCAATGCAAGGAAGCGTGAGATGTACATCTCACGCTACATGAAATGTGTATCTCATACAGCACGAGATGCGCATCTCGTACATTTGCACACTATAGTTTGAGGAAGAAAGAAGCGGAGTTCCTTCTCTTGCCCCATAGACATAAGAAAGGTCTCCGCTTCGCCGGATGATATGAATGATAAGCTGCTTACTTCTGCAGCTTCAAAACGCAGGAAGTTTCCGGCAGGTTTTCCGAAACGACCGTCAGTGTGGCTTCTCCCACTTCGCCGGTGCTTTGCAGCAATACCTGCGCAAGTCCGTTGAATGTCTTTACCTGACAGGTGCGGGCATCGGCGTCGGCCGGACGTTCCGTAGCCTGATAAGCGGGATCTCCATTCCCCACCCCAAGGATGCGTACCGGACCGGAGACGGTTATCGTCAAGTCGCTGCAGGCAGTGGGAACAAAACGTTTCTTCTTGTCCTGCAACTCAATGTTGCACACCGCCACGTCCCGATTGTCCGCCCGAATGACGGGACGGTCCGCTGTCAGGGAGATACGGGCAGGAGCACCGGCAGTCTCCACAGTACGGGCCAATATTTTTTTGCCGTTCTTATAGCCTACAGCCTTCACTGCACCGGGCTGGTAAACGGCTTTCCAAGAAAGATGACCGTTTCGGGGCATCGGTTTGCGCTCCAGCTTCTTGCCGTTCACGGTCAGTTCCACTTCATCGCAGTTGCTGTATACCCAAATGTCGATACTGTCACCTTCGTGCCCTTGCAGATTCCAGTGGGGAAGGATATGCAGCACCGGTTCATCCGTCCACCAGGACTTCAGATACCAGGCTTCGTCCTTGGGGAAGCCGCAGTAGTCCAGAATGCCGAATTGCGAGCCCGTAGCCGGGAACTTCATGGGGTTGGGTTCGCCGCGGTAGTCGAAACCCGTCCAATAGAAAAGACCTGCCAGATAGGGACGTTCGTCATAGAATTTCCAGCCACGCTCGATGCAGTTCAGCAGACTGTCTGGTCCGTTCGGTCTACGGTTGTGTGCCACCATGTGGCCTTTGTCGTGGGCATCGAAGTAGATGCCGCGTGTACCGCAGCCCGTAGTCTCTTCCGAGCCGAGCGCACGGCGACCGGGATAATCCTTGCGGTGCCGCTCCACCGGATTCTGAAGGATGTAGTTATAACCGGCCACGTCTGCGGGAACCAAGATGGCGGGACCACTGCTCGAAGCAACGGTCATGAGGCGTGTAGGGTCGAAACGGTGGCAATATTCGCGCATCGTGGCAGCAATGCGTGTACCGCTTTCTTTCCACTCGATGCCCCACTCCTCGTTGCCTACACTCCAAAGGATGATGCACGGATGGTTACGGTCGCGGTCTATCATACGTTTCAGCAGGCGGGTGTGTTCTTCGTTGACACCCGTCAGGCGGTTTTCTTCCATCACAAGGATGCCGAGACTGTCGCAGGCATCGAGCATTTCGGGAGTCATCGGGTTATGGGAAGAACGGTAGGCATTGCAGCCGAACTTATTCAGTTCCTTCAGCCGGTACGCTTGCAGGGCATCGGGGATGCCGGCACCTACTCCGGGATGGTCCTGGTGCATGTTCACGCCTTTCAGTTTCAGAGGCTGTCCGTTCAGGAAGAAGCCCTTGTCGGCATCGAAACGGATATGGCGAATACCGATTGGAGTGACTACGGCATCCACTTGCCGGCCGTTCTGCCGGACACTTGTCTCCATATTATAAAGGTAAGGAGTATCCGTGCTCCAGAGATGCGGATTCAAAACCTTGGTGTACACTTTCACGGTACGCGATTCGCGGGGGAGTAAATTAACCGGTTCTCTTGCTTCGTCTTCCATCTGCACCTGCCCGTCGGCATCAAGCAATCGGCAGAACACGTTGGCGAGGACAGGCTCGCTTCCCGAGTTCTTCAACCGGACTTCCGTCACCAGCAATGCCTTGTCAAAAGGTTCTTCCAAACGTGAAGAAACAAACACGCCGAATGGCTCCACATGCAGCGGCGCCGTCTTGTTCAGCCATACATGGCGGTAGATGCCCGCACCTTCGTAAAACCAGCCCTCCTCGAGCGTGGCGTCGGCACGGACACAAATCAGATTCTCTTCTCCATAATTCAAGTATTCCGTAATGTCGTACACCTGCGTGGCATAGCCGCTGGGCTCGTGTCCCAGATAGAAGCCGTTTATCCAAAGGCGGGCATCGCGGAAAATACCGTCGAACTGAAGATAAAGGTGCTTGCCCAAATCCTCCTGCGGCACGGTGAATGTCTTGCGATACCATCCTACCGACGTTTCGGGATATTTATAGCCGACAGTCTTATAGCCATGGCTGTGACTGGCTTCTTTGGCATAAGGCAAATCAACAACCCAGTCATGGGGAAGATTGACCGTTTTCCACTCCACACCCCACTTCTCCGGATTGAACTTGGGGGAGTAAGGGCCCTCATTATGGATAGAGGCCGCTTTGGTAAGATAGTTGAAGTACTCCGTTCCGCAGCCAAAGTCTTTCTCCGGCGAGGAAGCATTGCCAAAAGCAAACTGCCAGCCGTCATCCAGCAAAATACGTTCGCGGACAGATTGGGCGGAAAGAGAAAAGGTAATTCCAAGAAGGAACAAAAATGCGAATAAGTGTTTCATATCGGTTAATCATAAAATGTGTTTACAAAGATAGAGCGAAAAAGATTCGTGCGGTGATACTTTTGTATCATTTTCCGGTACTTCATGTTTCCGAGGGGAAAAAACACGCCGGGCAAACAAGGGTGATAGGAGAAAAGTTTTTAAATTTGAAGCGTGCTTCCGGGAAAATGGCCGGATGGCACAACTAATGAAGAATGTATCAAACTAAATACAAGAAATAATATGCAAGACAAAAGATTCGGATATTTCGATGACGACAACCGCGAATACGTCATTACCGACCCCAAGACACCTTGGCCATGGATTAACTACCTGGGCAATGAAGATTTCTTCTCACTCATCTCCAATACTGCCGGAGGCTATTCCTTCTACAAGGACGCCAAGTTCCGCCGCATCACCCGCTACCGCTACAACAACGTGCCGATGGACAACGGGGGACGCTACTTCTACATCAATGAAGGCGGCAACGTATGGTCTCCCACCTGGAAGCCCTGCAAGACTGCACTCGACAGTTACGAGTGTCGCCACGGCATGAGCTATACCCGCATCACCGGATCCAAAGACGGCATCGAAGCCAGCCTGCTCTTCTTCGTCCCACTGAAGACCTGGGGAGAGGTGCAGAAGCTGACCTTGCGGAATACTTCTGCCAAAGTGAGAAAACTCAAACTATTCTCCTTTGCCGAATGGTGCTTGTGGAATGCCGCTACGGACATGGAGAACTTCCAGCGTAACTTCTCCACGGGAGAGGTGGAAGTGGACGGGTCTGTCATCTACCACAAGACGGAATACAAGGAACGCCGCAATCACTACGCCTTCTACAGTGTCAATACACCCGTAGACGGTTTCGATACCGACCGCGAAACATTCGTGGGACTCTACAACGAGTTTGCCGACCCGGAACGGGTAGTAGAAGGCAGACCGGGCAACAGCATTGCCCACGGTTGGAGTCCCATCGCCTCGCACTATCTGGAAGTAGAACTGCAACCCGGCGAAAGCCGCGACTTCATCTTCCTGCTGGGCTATGTGGAAAACAAGCAGGAGGCAAAGTTCGAGGAACGTGAAGAATCTCTGCATGAAGCGTTCAAGCAGAGTGTACCCTCTTCACCTATTATAAATAAGGTAAAGGCTAAGGCGATGATTTCGGCCTTCGACACTACCGCCAAAGTAGATGCTGCCTTTGCCGAACTGAAAGCCTACTGGGACCGCCTGCTGGACATCTACGTCGTGAAGACCGACGAAGAAAAACTGGACCGCATGGTGAACATCTGGAACCAGTATCAGTGCATGATTACCTTCAACATGTCCCGCTCCGCCTCTTTCTTCGAAAGCGGCATCGGTCGTGGAATGGGTTTCCGCGACTCCAACCAGGACCTCGTGGGCTTCGTGCATCAGATACCGGAACGAGCCCGCGAACGAATCATCGACATAGCTTCTACCCAATTCCCCGACGGAGGATGCTACCACCAATACCAACCGCTGACCAAACGCGGCAACAACGACATCGGCGGCGGCTTCAACGACGACCCCATGTGGCTTATCTTCGGTACGGTGGCATACATCAAGGAATCGGGAGACTTCAGTATCCTGGATGAGCCCGTCCCCTTCGACAACAAGAAGGGTTCGGAGGTTTCTCTGTTCGAGCACCTGCGCGTTTCCTTCAACCACGTCATCGAGAACCTCGGCCCCCACATGTTGCCCCTCATCGGCCGTGCCGACTGGAACGACTGCCTGAACCTGAACTGCTTCTCCTGGGACCCGAATGAATCCTTCCAGACCACGGAAAACCAGACGGAAGGCAGCCAGGCAGAATCACTGATGATTGCCGGCTTGTTCGTGGTATGCGGACGCGACTATGTGGAACTATGCCGCCACCTGGGTAAAGACGACGAAGCAAACAGAGCGCAAACCTATATAGAGAACATGGTGGAAGCCGTGAAAAAACATGGCTGGGACGGTGACTGGTACTTGCGCGCCTACGATTACTTCGGCCACAAGGTAGGTTCCAAAGAGAACGAAGAAGGACAAATCTTCATCGAATCGCAAGGCTGGTGCACCATGGCAGGCATCGGACTGGAAGAAGGCATGGTAGAAAAAGCACTGGACTCCGTAAAGGAACGCCTGGACTGCGAACACGGTATTGTACTCAACAATCCACCCTTCACCCGCTATGTTGTGGAGTATGGAGAAATCTCCACCTATCCCGCCGGCTACAAGGAAAATGCGGGTATCTTCTGCCACAACAACCCGTGGGTCATCATCGGAGAAACCGTACTGGGACGGGGTGACCGTTCCTGGGAGTATTTCCGCAAGATATGCCCGTCGTACACCGAAGAACACAGTGCCCTGCATAAAGTAGAACCTTACGTATGCTGCCAGATGGTGGCCGGCAAGGACGCCGCCCGCCCCGGCGAAGGCAAGAACAGCTGGCTGACTGGAACGGCTGCCTGGATGTGGTATGCCATCACGCAATTCATACTCGGCATCAAGCCTTCGTATGAAGGTCTGGAAATCAATCCTTGTATCCCGGCAGGCTGGAAAGGCTTCAACGTGAAGCGTAGGTTCCGCGGGGCAGAATATCATATTACCGTGAAGAATCCCGATGGTGTGTGCAAAGGCATCAAGTCCGTCACAGTAGACGGCCAGCCGATAGAAGGCAATGTGGTGAAGCATCTGCCGGGCACGCATACAGTAGAAGTAATAATGGGATAACCCACAAAATACAATATCATGATAAACCCTATTTATTCTCCAGCGCCCGAACGCTATGACAACGGCATGAAATTCCGCCGTTGCGGGCAAAGCGGCATCCTGCTGCCTGAAATATCACTCGGATTGTGGCACAATTTCGGCGACGTGAACACATTTGCCAATTCCCAGGCCATGGCGCACTATGCCTTCGACCGTGGAATCACGCATTTCGACCTCGCCAACAATTACGGTCCTTCCTACGGTTCCGCCGAAGAGACTTTCGGAATGATTATGAAGAAATCCTTCATGCCCTATCGGGACGAACTATTCATCTCCACCAAGGCCGGACACGACATGTGGCCCGGCCCCTACGGGGAGTGGGGCTCACGCAAGTACCTGATGAGCAGCCTCAACCAAAGTCTGAAACGGATGAACCTGGAGTATGTGGACATCTTCTACTCCCACCGCTACGACCCGGATACTCCGCTTGAAGAGACCCTGCAAGCACTGGTTGATATCGTACGGCAAGGTAAAGCACTCTATGTAGGAATCTCCAAATATCCCAAAGAGGCGGCCGAGTTTGCCTACAAATACCTGGAAGAACGGGATGTACACTGCCTGCTCTATCAAGGCAGATACAATCTCTTCAACCGCGAACCGGAAGAAGAAGGTATCCTGCAGCAAGCCAAAGGGAACGGAACCGGCTTCATCGCCTTCTCCCCGCTGGCGCAGGGCCTGCTGACCAACCGCTACCTAAATGGTATTCCCGAAGATTCGCGCATGGCAAAGGGGGCTTTCCTGAAGAAAGAAGCACTGACCGACGAGACGCTGCAAAAAATCAAGGCACTCAACGAGGTTGCTGCCTCACGCGGGCAAACCCTTGCCGAGATGTCACTTGCCTGGCTGTTGAAGGACGACCTGGTGACAAGCGTCATCATCGGAGCGAGCTCCGTTACCCAACTGGCAGATAACCTGAAAGCGACTGAAAATACAGACTTCTCTGCCGAGGAACTGGAGAAGATAAAGAAAATCATTCAAAAATAAATCAACATGAAAAGCCTCCTTATTCAAACCTTTTGTTTATTATTCCTTTGCTTGTCCGTGCACAGCAATACCAACTTGCATCACCCAACGGAAAACTATCCGTTACGGTAGATGCCGGAGAAGCCCTCACCTGGCAGATAGCACACGACGGAACCACGGTGCTGCAACCCTCTGCCATCGCCCTGCAAGGCAGAGATGAAAAATCAGCCAAGAAAGCAATAACTTTCGGTAAAAATGTAAAAGTAATCCGTGCAGAACGCAAGTCCGTGGAGTCCTCCTTCCCCACTCCCCTCTACAAAAAGGCAAGTGTGGAGGATGTCTACAACCAGTTGACACTGAAATGCCGCGGAGGCTACAGCGTACAGTTCCGCGCATACGATGACGGCGCTGCCTATCGCTTCATTTCCGAACAGAACAAGCCGTTTATCGTCCTCAACGAAACAGCGGACTTCAATTTCGACAAGGATTACCAGGCATTTGTACCTTACATAAACGACAACCGCAACGGTGAGCGCTATTGCTTCTCCTTCGAGTCTTACTACGACGAAGCCCCGTTGTCCCAAATGCACACCGACTCACTCTCCATCACCCCACTGATGGTTTGCCTGGACGGAGGAAAGAAAGCCGTTATCATGGAAGCCGGATTGGAAAACTATCCCGGCATGTTCCTCACTGTAAATCCCCAGACACGTCAAGGAGTGCAGGCAGCATTTGCTCCCTATCCGCTGGAAGAAATAATCGGCGGACACAACCGGCTGAACCTGATACCGACCAAGCGTGCAGACTACATCGCCCGTTGTGCCAAGCAGGAACTCCCCTGGCGTGTGGTGCTCGTCACCGAAAAGGACACGCAGCTTGCCGACAACGACATGGCACAGCGTCTTGCCCCCGCCTGCCGCATCAAAGTGGCTTGGGACTGGTGGAACACCTGCAACCTGACTGGCGTAGACTTCAAAGCCGGCATGAACACCCCGACTTATAAGGCATTCATCGACTTTGCCGCCGACAACAACCTGGAATATATCATCATCGATGACGGCTGGAGCGGAAACGAATCCTTATTGAAAGACCTGAATCCGAATATCGATTTAAAGGAACTGGTAGCCTACGGAAACCAGAAGGGCGTCGGCATCATTCTCTGGGCAAGCTGGCGAAACTCTGCCAAAGATACGGAAGCCGCATTCAGCCACTATGCACAGATGGGTATCAAAGGCTTCAAGATAGACTTCTTCGACCGTGACGACCAGCCACTGGTACAGTCTGTAGAACGCATTGTAGCCTGCGCCGCCGAGCACCGCCTGGTATTAGACCTGCATGGACTCAAGCCATACGGTATACAGCGCACCTATCCCAACGTCCTGAACTTTGAAGGTGTAAAGGGACTGGAGAACGCCAAATGGGAACCGATAGTGAACGGAGCCCCCCTCCATAACTTCCCGCGCTATGACGTGACTGCTCCCTACCTGCGTATGCTTATAGGTCCGATGGACTACACACCGGGAGCCACAATGAACGCAACCCGCGAAACCTTCCGTGCCGTCAACGACCATCCGATGAGCCAGGGTACGCGCGTCCACCAGATGGCGATGTACACCCTCTTCGAAGCCCCGCTGCAAATGCTTGCCGACAGCCCCAGCAAATATATGAAGGAGCAGGAATGCACGGACTTCATTGCCAAAGTGCCTACCGTTTTCGACGAGACCGTGGCACTGGACGGTGAAGTAGGTGAATACCTTACACTGGCACGCCGCAAGGGAGACGTCTGGTACGTCGCCTCTATGACCGACTGGACACCACGCGACTGTACCATCGACCTTTCCTTCCTCGGAGAAGGAAGTTACGAAGCCGAAATCTTTTCCGACGGCATCAATGCCGACCGGGAAGCAACCGACTACAAGAAAGAAGTACGCACCGTGACCTCGGGGGACAAGCTGAACATACACATGGCACCCGGAGGAGGATGGACAGCACGGATATGGAAAAGATGATAGGGTGATAAAGTAATGACATGATAAGTGCAATAGGGTGACAGTTACGTTAAAAGTGCTGTCACCCTATTCCTTTATCACTTTTAACATACCTCTACGTGAACCTTTTATATCCTATCTTGTTTTTTCTCACAAAAGCCTAAGGTACCATAGGGCAGGAATTTATATTAAACCTAAACAATTATAAAAGTATGAAGAAATTTATTCCCCTATTATTAGCGGTCTTTGCAGTGACGCTTGCATCTTGCGAAAAAGACCCTGACATGGATAAGCTGGACAATAATTATCTGGTTTATACCAACTATGACAAGAAGGCGGATTTCAAAACCTTCGAAACTTATTACTTGCCGGACAGCATTCTGGTCATCGGTGATAAGGAAAACGCCGAATACTGGAAAGATGAGAATGCCCAGGAAATTCTCAGCGCTTATGTTGCTAACATGAACAGCCGCGGCTACATCCGTGTGGATGACCGGGAAGAAGCCGACCTTGGCTTGCAGGTAAGCTATGTCAGAAGTACCTATTACTTCACCGACTACGGACGTCCCGAATGGTGGTGGAACTATCCTGGCTACTGGGATGCTCCTTACTGGGGCAACTGGGGTGGATGGTATTATCCCTATGCCGTGAACTATTCCTACAGCACCGGTTCCTTTATCAGCGAATTGTTGAATCTGGAGGCACCGCAAGGCCAGAGCGAGAAACTTCCTGTTCTGTGGACCAGCTATATGAGCGGCTTGCTGAGTGGTTCTACTTCTGTCAATACCAAACTTGCCGTGCAAGGTGTGAACCAAGCTTTCACTCAATCAACTTACCTGACTAACAAGTAGTGACAAGCTACGAGCTATAAGTGACAAATGACGGGTTACCCAATATTAAGGTAACAAGAATAATACGGCAGCATCCTTTCCGGACTGGGAAGTTGCCATTGAACCAAAAAACAAGAACAAAGTATGAAAACAATAAAATATCTTTCCTTGAGAGTATTTGCGGTTGCCGCTCTTGCTCTCGTCTTCGCCCTACCGACGAAGGCACAGATGACCGATAACGGTTATGCCAATATCGACTGGCAATATAACTTTCCTCTCAGCAACAACTTCGCCGACAAATCAAGCGGCTGGGGTATGAATTTTGAAGGCGGTTACTTCCTGACAGACAATTTTGCATTGGGAGCTTTCTTGAACTACCATAGCAACCATGAGTATTTCGGTCGCCAGACACTTCCCGTAGGCGAAGGCGGCAGTCTGAATACCGACCAGCAGCACACTGCATTCCAGTTGCCTTTCGGTCTGGCCTCCCGCTATGTATGGAACCGTGGAGGTGCATTCCAGCCGTATGCCGGTGTAAAACTGGGTGCTGAATATGCACAGTTGAAGTCAACTTTCAACGTATTCGAAGCCAACAAAGATACATGGGGTTTCTATGTATCTCCTGAAATTGGTTTCAATGTGTATCCTTGGGCTTATGGACCGGGCTTGCATTTCGCAGCCTATTACAGCTACGGCACGAACAAAGGTGACCTCTTTACGTACAGCGTAGACGGTTTGAGCAATTTCGGTCTGCGCGTAGGTATTGCGTTCTGATAAGACACACACTTAAAGCTTAACAGATAGAATTTAATTGTTTCAAAATTGAAGAAGAAAAGAGCCTTTCCTGCGTGAGCAAGGGAGGCTCTTTTTAATTCTACCAGTTATTTTTTTCCTCCCAGCATCGCCTTATATACAGCTTCCTGAATCCTCGTCCTTATATCCAGCCTCATCAACTTGTTATTCCACACATCCGGATAGGTGCGGTTGCTCAAAAAGACATAAACCAAGCCGTTCTCCGGGTCTGTCCAGGCGCAAGTACCCGTGAAACCGGTATGACCGTAGACAGAAGCAGGGGCAGACTCTGCGCAGGGACTCTTCTGGGGATTACGCCGGTCGGGCTTATCAAATCCCAGCCCCCGGCGGCTTATCCTTGAGACGGTGGTAGTAAATACCCTGCAGGTCTCCTTGCTCAAATAGCGCTTACCGTCCAGTTCACCCCCATTCAGCAACATCTGATAGACTTTTGCTACTTCTTCGGCAGTGGAGAACAGCCCGGCATTACCGGAAACGCCACCCTGAAAAGCTGCGGATTCATCATGTACAAATCCTTGCAAGGTAGTCTTACGCAAGAAAGGATCTGTTGATGAAGGTACAATATCTTCCTTCTTCAAGAAGCGCAGAGGAAGATACCCCGTACGCTCCAATCCCATCGGAGTATAGAATTCCTTGGCCAGATATTCGTCCATAGACATGCCGGTGCGCGCCTCGACCAACTGCTGCAACAAGATAAAGCCCACACAACTATAACGGTAACGTTTATCTCTAAGCGGAGTATCCACAATCTTCTGCAAGTACTCCTGCTTGAAAGAACGGTTCAGCCAAAGGCTGTCGGACACTTGCATCGTATATTCCGGTGTCTGCACCTTCGACGTCAGTCCCTGACGGAAGCGGAACTTAGGGTTCGCCCAAGTCTGCCGTCCGATGCGTGCGGAATGCCGGGCATCGGGACGTGCCTTGAACAAAGTGCCGGTGTAGCTCTCTTCATCAATCGCTTCCTGATAGAATAGCAAGGTAGAAGGTAGACCGGATTCATGCATCAGCAGTTCGCGTACCGTAATATTCTTCTTGTCCGTATCCTGTAGGAAAGGCAGATAATCCGACA
>OFFD01001599.1_pt1 | contig 13053 bp, 12 predicted proteins | sample 1521291 | NCBI WGS metagenome assembly OFFD01 (sample SAMEA3504103, study PRJEB24116) | mouse gut metagenome | biome: mouse gut; feature: mouse-associated habitat; material: faeces | place: Denmark | collected 2011 | reverse complement strand
AGGATGCCTCGATTGCTGGCTGATTTTATTCTGCCAGAGCCTGCATACTATTTTGCGCATTATTCTTGACAGTACCATTATTCTTGACAGTACCGCGCATTATTCTTGACAGTACCCCCAGTACCTCTGGCTCACGTTGTCCTCAGAGAGTTTTTGTCAAGGGTAATTTTATAAAATGCTGTACGCCCTACAATTACGAAGGTCATACAGCATTTTATTTGCGCAATTAATCATACCGATAATTTTCTAAAAAAGTGCCTAATGAGTATTTTCGTGGCAGAGTCTGCTACTCCAACATACAATCAATTTCCTCTAGGAATTTATCCCTAAAACGCTCCCATCGGTTTTGAGAAATATCGTTTATTCCAAGGTGCCTAATAATACGGTCCTTGAGTTCGTTTAGCGCATAATTCCGATTGTCCTTATCTGCCAAACGGAATGTCATATCCCTCGGATTAACAGCACCTTCAATTTTAGAATATTGAAACCCCGGCAATAAAATGCTTTGATAGGTACTCTGTTTTACCCATGCGGCTCCCATTTCATTTAGGCAGACCGGGCTTTTATAATAGTTCTTCGACAGCATCAGAATAACGAAAAGATTATCGTTACTCATCTCGTTGCGAATAAAGGCATATAAGTCTCCTGCACCCTGTGGAATTCCATAACCAGCGACCGAGCTGCAAAATAGCTGATCCTGCTTCACACCCATTTGCTCAAGCATGGTAACAAATTTCTCAACAATGGGTCTGTCGTCCGTGGAATGACTGATGAAGACTTTGGGTGCCTTATATATTTCGTCGAAGTGGTCATACATATATTGGGCTACTTCCTCCATGGCCACCAGACAACGCCTAATATCAATCAAATGTTGCTTTATTAAAATCAATAGTAAATCAAGTTGCGCACAATCACAGGGGAACGCAGTCCTGTAAATTGATATGATTTCTTGGCATCGTTGAACACAGACTAGAGAAACGCCTGTGTTTTGACTTTTAAGTGATGGTATAATATAATTATTGCGAAAATCAGCTAAGGTTTCTTTATTTATCAGGCAACTCAACTTAATCCACCTCCCACTCCGTTTCATCCCCGCAGATATTCCGAACCTTCAGCCGTAAGGGCCGTTTGTCGCACTTGACTGTCCCATCCCAAAACTCTTTTGTTTTTGCGCCGTTGAGGATGACATACCCCAGCTTGTCGATCTTGATCTCGCTGTCCGAGTGCCACTCGCTCTCAGCAGCGGTACAGTCCACGCTCAGATACTCAATCAGCTCTAAGCCCTCTTCGCTGATCTCAATGGGCTTAAAGGGCTTTTTCGTGGTGGCGCTCATCCGGGCCTTTTCGTTGAACTCGAAAATCTTCTGCATCACCCGGTCGCTGAGGAACTTGTCCACAAAAACAGCGTAACCGCCGTATAGATCATCGTGGGTTTCCTCCACATGGAACTCCGCATGGTCGCCGATCACCACATCGTCCAGGATGGTCTTCAAATCTCGCAGTTCAATTTCTACGGTAGTGCTGTCATCGTCTGCAATAAATTTACGGATTTCCCCCTCGCTGGTGATGTCAATGTAGTAGACGATTACCTTTTTGACCGACACGTCCAAGTCTGGGATGGCCTGATGGATGATGCGGTTCATCAGTACCACGTCCAGCAGCTTGGAGGAACTGTCCATCAGGTTGGGGACATAGACCGGGACCGTCCCCAGCTTGCTGTCGGAGATGGCTCCCTCCCAGAAAGAATCTAGGACATCCTCGTTTTTCAAGCCGGGGATCATAGACTTAATCTTCTCCATGGTTTGAACCGGGTTGCGGTAGAGTTGCACACCGTCTTTAATTTCCAGCACGTCAAATTCCGCTCCGTCCGCTTTGAGTCGGTCGCGGGTAGTCTGGATGGAGTTGAGGCCGATGTCACAGTGGATGAAGCGACGGCCCAATTTGTGGGCCACAGCGGCGGTAACGCCGCTGCCGCCGAAGAAGTCAGCAACAAGCATACCGCTATCGGAGGAAGTTCTGATAATACGATCTAAAAGTGCTTCTGGCTTCTGAGTTGCATAATTCACCGATTCAGATGCGCGCCCCGCAACATAGGCAATATCTGTCCAATTATCGTTTATAGGGACTCCTGGAAGTTCATCCATGAATACAATTCGACACCGTTTTATCGGCTTTCCATTCTTTCCTAGCCTAATTCGGCCATGACTATTGGGAACTTCTGTCTGTGGAGCATTCCACAATTCCTCAAACTTCTCCGGTGTAGTTCTCCATCGTGCTGTAGTTCCATGAAAGTCGTATGCCATCATTTTGTTCTGAGGGTCAAGCATATTTTCAAATTTATAGTATCTTCCAGATGGTGCTTTCGTCCATTCATCAGCGATATATTCTTCGCTATATGGCGTATATTGAATATTAAACGGGTATAAATCAGAAGCCGTATAAAAAAATATGTAGTCCTTTACTCGGCTATAGTTCTGGACACTATCATTGTGCGATGCTGTGCGTACCCATGTAATTTCATTTCGGAAGTTATCCTCACCAAAAATTTCGTCAAGTAAAATCTTCACATAATGCCCAATATGCCAATCTAAATGCACATAAATAGATGCCGTTTCGCTCATAACAGACTTGATTGCCATAAGATTTTCATACATCCAACTGAGATATTTTTCCTTGTCCCACACATCGCCATACATCTTTTCTTCAAAGGCTTTCAGTTCGTCGATGTCCAGTTCCTGCTCCGCCTGAGCAATGGCCTCCGCCACCTTGGGATTGCGGCGGATGTAGACCTTTTTTGCGTAGTCCGCCCCGCTGGCAAAGGGCGGGTCGATGTAGACCAGATCAACCTGGATACCGTGCTCTTTCAGATAGGCGCAGGCGGAGACGCACTCGCCGCGAATGATCATGTTGCTATCGGTGTTCTCGCCGACGGTTTCCTGTTTTTCCATCTCATACAAGGGCATACCCCTCTGGAGCACCATGGAAGCGTCGTCCGCGCTCTTGTATTTCAGAATGCGGTTGAAATTGCCGAGGACGGCTTGGCCTTCGATGGGCTCGGGGATGAAGGGGACGTATTTAATCGGCATGGATTTGCTCCTCCGTTTCTGTAGTAGATGATTCTATAAGTTCAATCAAATAATCCAGTTTTTCCTCCCGTTTGAGCAAGTAATCTCTGGCTTCATTCCGCATATGGAGAGCATTCTGACTGTCAGTTATTTCCTTTCGAATTCTCATTGATAGGATAATTTTTATTTGATGTGTTATAAGGATAACTGCAAACGAAAATACGGTAACGATTTCTTGTGCTACAGCAGGAATCGTCCAAAATGAAGAAAATATCAATATACAAAATAGAATTAAAAATCCAAAATATGCAAGAACGTTTGCAATTTTATTATATTGGCTTTGTTTATTCCTTTTGTCCTGTACTTCTCGAAGTAAATCCTTTAGTGCTTGGAATAGCTCCTCTGTATTTGCGACATGGGATATAAAGGAATCCCGTATGTCAGATATATCGTTATGAGTATTTTGATAGCAATTTGCTTTTTCATCTATTTTTTCAAATAACGACAGTCTACTTTCCAAATCTTCATATGCTCTCGCGGAAAAATCTTCTGCAATGTCACATGAGTCTTTTAGCGCATTCCCCAATGAGATAAATAAATCTTCAAATGCAAATAGCACAGTTGAGAAAGTAATTGCTAATACGAGTTGAGGCCATAAGGAATACTCGAAAAGCAGACGCGTAAAAGTACTTACCAAAATAAACGATATGTATGCCCACATAAATATGTTATTTCTTTTCATTTGTCGAGTTCCTCAAAAAATTCACAAATTTTCTCATGCGTCCTTACAATCCGCTCCCTGTCCGGCATGGTATCCTCCAAATACAGATACTCAAACCGCTCATAGCCGAACGCGGCGTTGTTCTGCCGCAGAAACTCGGACTCCACAAAGGCACGCTTATCCTTAAATGTGGGGTCATTGGCATAGATTTTCCCCTTTGTCTCCACAATCAGCGCCTTATGTATCTTTCCGTCCCTGCGCTGGATAATCAGGAAATCCGGGGTATACATCCCGATGTAATTCCAGCCGTGGCCGGTGGATTTGTAGCACTTGATCTTGAACTCCGTCATGGCCCGGTCGCCGTTGTAGTAGACCTCCAGCCCGAACTGCGCTATCTCTGGGAGGGGCAGCACATCCCGCAGAAATATCTGTTCAAAGCCGCTGTCCGTGCGGTAGGGCAGATAGTGGAAGGAGCGGTCCTTCTGGGGGTGGGAAACAATTTGCCTGCGAAGTATCTCCAAAACCTGTGCTTGCCCGGTCTGCTCCGCCAGCTCCATCATTTGCAGTGTATTCTTGTCCGGTTTCAGCTTGCCTCTGTCATCCAGGATGATTTTCTCCACCACATCCTGGGCCGGGAAATAGTCCACCGTATCCTGCGCATAAACCAATGGCGAGAAGTTCGTAACATTCAGCAGCGAGGCGGCTTCCGGGATGCACTCAGAGCGGGTCTTGTAGGTACGCTTCTCACAGAAAGCCTTGCGGATATTTGCCTCCACCAGCGGGTGGTCATACTTAGAACTGAAATACCGCATACCGCCGTTTTCATAGGTGATACTCTCAAAAACCGTACGCAGCGTGTCAGCATATTCTTCAAGCTGTTCCATGGGAAGAAAACCGAAACTGCTACGGGCTAAACGATACAGCCATTGCGAGAATATGGCAGGCTCTGTTCCCCGCTCCGTGTCATCTACCTCATGGGCGATGTGTTCCAGAGAGAAATCTGTACTTTTCACAATATCTTTCGCCGCTTTGACAGCCGCATTGGCAATCCCTTTTTCCGGGGTTGCTTCTTCTATTGTGACGGTTTCAAAACTAACCTTCAGTTGGTAAAAATCCACCTTGGGCAGCTTTAGATAGCCCGTCCGGTCATAGCGATTCAGCTCAGTTTTTCCCATGCCGCCTGTGGTAAACTCATCAAGCGAAATGTGGTGGCGCTGCTGGAGCTGGGCGATTAGCTTGTCTCCATTGGTATTGTTAAGGTAGATCAGCGCAGTCTCGGGCAGGCCCCGGTCCACCTGACGCAGACACCGGCAGGAAGTTTGCAACACCATATTCTTGGGGCAGTCGCCCTCTTGGGAGAGAATAACACCAGTGAGGCTGCGGCAGTCCCAGCCCTCCTTGCCGATCTGCACCAACAGGACAATGCGGATTTTTGAAATAGGATGATCCAGCGTATCAAACTGCATTTGGCTGTCGGCAGGCTGGGGATACTGCCTGTTTCCTTTGTGGAATTTCAAAATGCAGTCAGTGGAAAGTCCGTATTCACCAGCAATACGGGAAACAAGCGGATAGACCAGTTCCTCCAGTTTTTCAATCTTACCGCAGTAGATACCCAGTTTAGCAGCCGTTCCATTCTGATACACGGTATCTTTGTAGAAATTGAGAAATTCCCGCACACCATTTTCAATAATGCGCCCGCTGTCGGAAACGTCTGAAATCTTCACCACCGGACGCTTGAGAAAATTACCTACGCCGTCCACCAAAGGGTAGTAATAGACGGTGTTGGTGATCACGGCAGTGCCGACTGTGAGCGTATCCGTAACGATAAATTTTTCCGCCTTTTCCAGGTAGGGTGTACCGGAGAAACCAATCACAGAATTGACAGTGCCACCCTCTGTCCAACGATTGACAACAGCCCGCAGCTTGATCTCATCACTGACCGCATGATGTACTTCGTCAATGAAGATAGCAAGGGCAGGTAGCTTGCCAATCAGATTTCGCAGTTCGTTGGCCTGACGGTCTTTCTCGTCGTCGCTTTCGTCGTACATACTGATTTGTCCGTTTTTCTCTTGAATGCGGTCAAGGACCACTTTTTCCGCATTCGTCACAGCTACCAGACCAAATAACTCAGAAAGAGGCTGATGGTTAGCTATTTTCTGGACGTTGGGATTCTTTGTTTTATTGGATTTGTTGGCAGTCTTCCCTTGATCCAGCACCTCAAAGGAAAGCATCCGTTTTATGTTAGAAGCTGCTGGTTCTGGGATGACCCAAGCCGGATTGAACTTTTGGATGGTTTTCAGACTTGGCACCACAGACGACTTCAAACCGGAAGGAGCAAAAATGATAAAATTATGGGCAAAGGCCGGATTATGCGGCTCATTCATAGCAAAGTATAAATCCAGGTAAATAAACGCCGCCATCAAGTAGGTCTTACCCGCCCCCATAGGTAGACTGAATAGATAGTCGGTATAGGAAACGCCATAGAAAGCATCACAGAAGAACTGCTGAGAATCAATATCTTCCGGGGCTTTGCGGATTTGTTCCTCCAGCTTTTTGGAAACCTGTTCTCCCGCATCATTTTTGAGACACGCATACTCCAGCAGAGCTGTTGCCGCCGGATGCCCTTCCAGGTATGTCCGGGTTGTAGTAGAAAGCTCCACTGCCTGCAAATCTAACGTATTGAACTGTCCCTCTTGGAATAGACGAGAGAGTGGCTGACAGTTACAACTAATTTTGAGAAAAAGATACGTTTTGATGGCATCAATCTGAGCATCCCGCATCTGACCGGCGTGTTCAATATAAGCAATCAAATTTATTACAGTACACTCAGGCGATGCCAGCCAACGATTGCGGGCATTGGTTATCATCTGGTAAAACATCAGGCATCTCCTTAAATCGGGATATTTGCCATCGGGCAAATCACCCCCGGAAATTTATGATTGTATTTTAGCACAAGGAGACAAAATTCTCAACCGACTTTTCATCAGGGACAGCAGAAACCGCTTCCATATTTTAATTCCGCACATCGCTAATATGTTCGTAAGAGATACTTCTTGCAATTGGGTCGAGTATGTAAATCTCTCTCCCGAGTTGTCGTGCATAGCGGACGGTCATACCCGTCCCGCTACGGAAGGAGCCATTGTAGACAGCCAACAGAATAGATGAGTGATCCACCATCCAACGGTTGCGCTTCAACATACATTCACGTCTGTACTTTCGACCTACATAGATTACATCGTTTACTTGCCCCAAAATGGAACGATATTGTTCCTGTATTGGAGCAGGCCATTTGACTTCTTGATCTTCACAGGGGAGGACACAGCAGAGCCTCAACGCAGAATTTTTCTTTCTCAGGCCAAGGACAATCTGGGCGCACCAAAGGTCTGTCCCCTGGGCCATGCCCGATAGCCAATCCGTCACACCTCTGTCTGCCAGCAATTTGATCTGCTTTGCCAGGACTTCTTTCAGCAGAACGCAGTCAGGTGTAGCTTCATTGTACTTCCACGGAAAGCTTTTTGGCCGGTGGCCGGTAAATGCACAGGTTGTCTCTGTCATCTTAACAATCCTCCCATACAATTAGATGCTCCGCATTATACCAAAAAATCTTTCATATGTCTATTATCGTAGACTATCATTTACGCGTTTTCTCATACACTATCAGTTGAGAAAGCGGGGTGTGGCGGTGCAATTCGACAATAGTGCGGTTGGAAGGACAATACGCAATCTTCGCAACAAAAGAGGCATATCTCAAGATGTCTTGAGCGGTTTTGCGGGAATTGCCCGCACTCATCTGACGATGATTGAGAATGGTGACAAGCAGGCAAATTTTGAAACTTTGTGGAAAATTGCAAATGCACTTGATATGCGCCCAAGCGAACTTGTTGCCCTGATTGAAGATGAAACTGAGCGAAACGGTTAATGCCGTGGAATAGGTAGCGGCAAGCAATGCCCCGGTATATACCGAGGCTCGCTTGTTGGTGGCTGACGCCCCCAAGCCCCCGTAAGGACCGGCGCGGTCGCGCCGGTCCTTTTAAGCCGCCTTCGGCGTCTGCTGTTACCCGCAGGGAGAGAAGAAATCATCACCGCGCCCCCTGCTGGCGGTCACGATTTTCTCTTTCTCCATCAGGCCCAAAATCCGCTCCACGTTGTTTTTGGCCGTGAGCAGTTCTATCATTTTTTCCTTCGCCTGCCTGTACTCTGGATACCGTTTTTTCTTCTCAGCCTGCAACACGGCATACTCCTGTTTCAGCGATTGCATGGAGGGCAGCTTTTTCAAACCAAGTGAATTGAAGTACTGCTTCGCCGCTTGACAAGCCGTGATTTCACTGCTATGTTGTTCATAAAATTTCTCCTTCTTCCTGCCCGTCAATTTCCGATATTGCGCGTAAATCTCCTGTGTTTTTCAGTAGGTGCCGATCTGCCTTTGCAGTTCGGAAATGTCTTTCATTCTCCGTTCAGCGGCTTTCATCTGATTGCCCAAATCGTTAAATTTCTGGACTGCCGCATCACAGGCTCTTTCCAATTCTCCGAGGTCTGTCAATCCGTTTTCCTGCAAGTAAATGACCGTCCTTGCCATCTCCTTGAGATTGAAAATTTTCGCCCACCGCTCGAATCCAGGCGAGTTGGCCTGCTGCATTTTCGTTTGAATGTCAATCAGCAAATTGGGCCTGCGGAGCAGTACGGCGCATTGAAAACCAGCGCCGGGAGCGCCGGTATCAGCGAAAAGCTATCCAATATGCTTAATTCCTCCTTTGACCCGTTTATGGACCGGCTGATGGATTCGCTGGATGCGATCATAGACCAGAACCGGGGATGGGTGGCGGAAAAGCCTTGGATGTCCGGCACGATTAGAACAAATTATATTGACCGGGAAAGCGTTTATCGCTCTTTCCAAAACGCGATTTTCAAAGCGTAATATCTTGTGTAGACGCTATCTAAGAGAAAAACTGTGCGCCGCCGGGGGACAGGTCCCCGGCGGCGCGATAGATGTCGACGGATGTCAGGTAAAGATGAAGATGTCCTCTATGGGCGCGCCTACCGCCCGTGAGATGTCTACCGCTAGCTTCAGGGAGGGGTTGTACTGGGCCTTCTCCAGGCGCATGATGGTCTCCCGCCGCACCCCCACGATGTCCGCCAGCTCCCCCTGGGTCAGGCCCTTGGCCTGGCGGAAGGTCTTCAGGCTGCAGGTGAAGCCGTCCATTACGCTTCCTCCTCCGGGGCGTCGTCGTGGTCGTAGCGGTAGAGCAGGTACTCCGAGAGGAACATGGTCAGGGCCACCGCCAGGGCGATGCCGGTGATCAGCACGGGGGCGGTGAACTCCGCTCTGAGGCGGGTGTGCTGGCCTCCCAGGATCAGGAGGAGGAGGATGATGGAAAATCCCACCCGGTAGGCCTTCAGCTGCGCCCGGACCACATTTTCTTTATAGCGCTCGTCCATGAGGGTGTTGGACATCTTCCCCTCGAAGAAAAACCCGAAGAAGCCGAAGAACAGGAAGAAGAGGAAGGGCGTGGCGTCGCCCCAGGCGCCGTAGGACCAGAATCCCAGGAAGCCCAGAAATCCCAGAAAGCCCAGCAGGCCGAACTTGGGGCTCAGCCGCCGGGTGCGGCCGGTCCTGGACACGTACTCCTTCTGGGCCAGGATGCCCCGGACCAGCAGGAAGGCCAGATACAGGACATACAGAACGTCCAGCGCCACGGCCAGGAGCATGGGAATATCTGTTGGCGCAAAGGCATAGGAATGCATGGGGTAGACGAGCTTCCCGCCGTTGCAGGTCAGGTCGTACCACACGGCCCCGGCGGTCGCCGCCGCGCACAGCACGCCGCCCAGTGCCAACGCCAGCCAGCGGGGATATTTGGATGTCCGGTTGTGTCTCATGAGAAGATGCCTCCTAATTTATGATGGTGATATATTTGTCGCCCGGTGAGATAAATATATCACTATCATTACCGCTTGTCAAGGGGGGTGAGAGAAATATATCTCTTTTTTGACGGGACAGCGGCGATCTGCGGGGTAAGAGAGGGGCGCGGGAGGTGAGGAGAGAAGAAATTTGTGGAAATTGGGGTAAATATGCGTTTCTTCCCTTGACGCGGGAGCGGCCATTGTGTATCATGTATATGGCACTTTTTGTCTCTTTACGCGGTTTACATAATGATTCGGTTTTTTAGGAAGGTAACGCGACAGACATGATACGATTAATTGACGTAGTAAAGGAATATCCTAATGGAACCCACGCCCTCAATGGCCTGTCGATGGAGATTCAGGACGGGGAGTTCGTTTTTATGGTGGGGCCCTCCGGCAGCGGCAAGTCCACGGTCATCAAGCTGCTCATCGGAGAGGTAGAGCCCTCCGAGGGCCGGGTGATGGTCAACGGCTTCTCCCTGCGCAACATCAGCGAGCGGCAGATTCCCTTGCTGCGGCGGACGGTGGGGGTCATCTTTCAGGACTTCCGCCTCATCGAGCACAAATCGGTCTACGACAACATGGTCTTTGCCATGCGGGCGGTGGGCGCGGGGCCCAAGGAGATCAAAAAGCGGATCCCCTACTGCCTGAACCTGGTGGGGCTGGAGAACAAGGGCCGCCGTCTGCCCTCGGAGCTCTCCGGCGGCGAGCAGCAGCGGGTGGCCATCGCCCGCGCCCTGCTCAACAACCCGGACACCATCATCGCCGACGAGCCCACCGGAAACCTGGACCCGGCCCGCTCCCTGGAGATCATGCGCCTTTTGGAGCGCATCAACGCCCTAGGGACCACGGTGCTGGTGGTGACCCACGAGAAGGATCTGGTTAACCGCTTCGACAAGCGGGTGGTGATGCTGGAGCGGGGCAGGGTCATCAGCGACGGCAAGGGCTGGTACGGGAGGAAACTACAGTGAGCAAGCACAATATTTTTTACTTTGCCCGGGAGGGTACCGTCAACATGTTCAGCCACGGCTTCATGTCCTTTGCCGCCGTGGGCATCACGGTGGCCTGCCTGCTGATTATGGGCACCTTCACCCTGGTGGCGGTGAACGCCAACGCCATGCTGGAGGACATGGAGTCCCAGAATCAGATGCTGGCCTTTGTGGACAAGAGCCTGAGCGAGGAGGAGGCCAGGGCGCTGCAGCGGGAGCTGCTGGCGGTGGAGAACGTGTCGGCGGTGGAGTTTATCTCCAATGTGGAGGCGGCGGAGGCCTTCCGGGCCCGCTATGAGGATGACGAGCTGTTCCAGGGCCTGCCGGACGACAACTTCCGCCACCGCTACGCCGTGGACTTGGCGGACATCGGCAGGATGAGCCAGACCAAGGCCGCCCTGGAGGCAGTGGCGGGCATCGGGCCGGGGAACGTCAGCGCCTACGAGGACGAGGCGGCGGGGTTCATCACCATCCGCAACGTGGCGGGGGTGGTATGCGCGGTGCTCATCGCGGTGCTGTTCATCGTGTCGGTGTTCATCATCGCCAACACCATCAAGCTCACCACCTTTGACCGCCGGGACGAGATCGCCATTATGAAGATGGTGGGGGCCACCAACGGCTTCATCCGCTGGCCCTTCGTCTACGAGGGCTTCCTGCTGGGGCTGTTCTCGGCGGTGATCGGCTTTTTCCTCCAGTGGGGGCTCTACGAGGCGGTGGCCCGGGGGGTGGCCAGCAACGACACCATCAACCTCATCACCGTGGTGCCCTTTCGGGAGATGTGGACCTATGTGGCCGCCATCTTCGCGGCGGCGGGGATGGTCATTGGCGTGGGCGGGAGCCTGAGCGCCATACGGAAGTTCCTGCAGGTGTAACGGTCTGAGAAAGGATGATGCATAAGATGACACGGCGGAAAGCGACCGCGCTGGGGCTGGCGGCCCTGCTGCTGCTGGCGGCGGCCCCGGCGCAGCCCCTGCTCCCCACCGCCCGCGCGGTGACCCAGAGCGACATCGACGGGCTGAAAGAGGACAAGAAGGGGCTGAACAAGGAGAAGAAGGAGATCGAGGACCAGCTCGCCCAGCTGCGCAATGACAAGGCGACCGCCATCCAGCGCCGCACGCTGCTGGATCAGAAGATCGATTTGACGGTCAAGGAGATCGCCGCCACGGAGTCGGAGATTGCCGGCTACGAGGCGCTGCTGGATCAGACGGCCTTCGAGCTGGCGGAGAACGAGCAGGAGGAGGCCCGGCAGTACGCCCTCTTCTGCGAGCGGGCCCGGGTGATGGAGGAGGCGGGGACCACCTCCTACTGGGCGGTGCTGTTCAAGGCGGACAGCTTTTCGGACCTCCTCAGCCGCCTCACGGATGTGCAGGAGGTTATGAACTACGACCAGGGCGTGCTGGACAGCCTGCGGCAGCTGCGCGCCCAGATACAGGAGAAGCAGGCCTACCAGGAGGAGCTGAAGGTGGGGGCTGAGGCCGCCAAGCGGGAGCTGGAGGCCCAGAAGGCGGACCTGGACAGCCAGAGGAAGGCCGCCGACGAGATGGTCAAGGAGCTGCAGGCCGACGAGGCCGCCGCCGCCCTTCTCCTCGCGGAGAAGGAGAAGGAGGAGGCCCGCATCCAGGAGCAGATCAAGAAGAAGGAGAAGGAGCTGGCGGAGCAGATGGCCGCCGCCCAGATGAACTGGAGCGCCACCTCCGGCGGGTACATCTGGCCGGAGACGGCGAGCAAGCGCATCACCTCCCCCATGGGGGGCCGGAACACGGGCATCAAGGGGGCCTCCACCAACCACAAGGGGGTGGACATCGGCGGCGTGGGCTACAGCACCAATGTGCTGGCTACCAAGGCGGGAATTGTCATCACCTCCGAGCGCTCCAGCTCCTACGGCAACTACGTGGTCATCAGTCACGGAAGCGGCAATACCACCCTGTACGCCCATATGAGCAGCCGCTCTGTTAAGGAGGGGGACGTGGTCTCCCAGGGACAGGTCATCGGGGTCACCGGCTCCACCGGCATCAGCAGCGGTCCGCACCTCCACTATGAGATCACCGAGGGCGGGGTGCGGGTGGACCCGCTTAACTACCTGCCGGGGTATGTTAAGGCGTGGTAAAAGGGACAGGCTGTTTGCGAATAAAGCCGGAGGGAAACGAAAGCTTCCCTCCGGCTTTTATTATAATTATGATAAGGAGCGTCCCTATTCCAGCAGCGCCAGCAGCGCGTCCACCTCCGCTTCGGTGGTGCTCCAGCCGGTGACGAAGCGGACGCAGGTGTGGTTTTCGTCGATGACCCGTTCCTCCTCAAACTGGTAGCCCATCTCCTCCAGCCGGCGGAACAGATCCAGCGCCTGGTCGCTGGCGCCCTTTCCCTGTTCCACCAGTGTATT
>OFFD01001585.1_pt1 | contig 13168 bp, 10 predicted proteins | sample 1521291 | NCBI WGS metagenome assembly OFFD01 (sample SAMEA3504103, study PRJEB24116) | mouse gut metagenome | biome: mouse gut; feature: mouse-associated habitat; material: faeces | place: Denmark | collected 2011 | reverse complement strand
AAACTGTCAAGGTGTGGGCAGCCCCGTTTTCCGCTGTGAAAACGGGGCCGTTTTTTGTTTAGTTGGACGCAGTATCCGGGTCGGTGTCATCCCCCCAGAGCATGTTCTTGCGCAGCTCGGCGCCCACGGTCTCCATCTGGTGCTTGGCCAGCTGGGCCCGCTTGGCGTTGAAGAAGGTGCGGCCGTTCTTGTTCTCGGCGATCCACTTGCCGGCGAAGGTGCCGTCCTGGATGTCGGCCAGCACCGCCCGCATCCGGGCCTTGGTCTCCTCGTGGGGGATGACCCGGGGGCCGCTGACATACTCGCCGAACTCGGCGGTGTCGGAGATGGAGTAGTTCATCATGGCCACGCCGCCCTTGTTGATGAGGTCGATGATGAGCTTCATCTCGTGGATGCACTCGAAGTAGGCGTTCTCGGGGGCGTAGCCCGCCTCCACCAGGGTCTCGAAGCCCAGCTTCATCAGCTCCACCACGCCGCCGCACAGCACAGCCTGCTCACCAAACAGGTCCGTCTCCGTCTCGTCCTGGAAGGTGGTCTCCATCACGCCGCCCCGGGCGCCGCCGAAGCGTCCTCCGCCGCCGGCGGAAAAGCGGGAACCGAACCGGGAACCGCTGAACCCGCTGCCGGGTCTTGTGCCGGAAGCGGACGCGCTGGCGGTTCTCCCGCCGCCAAAACCGCCACCTGTGAAGCCCTTTGCCACACCGCTCACCGCCGTGCGTACCACTGTGTAGGCCAGCATACCGGGCAGGGTTCGCCCGGGGCCGCCGGTGATGGCGGGGTTCAAGCCGATGCGGGTGATGATGGCGTCCGACTTTTTCGCCACTTTCACGATGGCAAAGATCAACACCATCCAGGGCAGAACATCCAGCCCGGAGGGCACCGTGGACACCACCGAGAACAGCATTTTGAAGCACACCAGGTTGGTGACCATCAGCAGGCACATGGAGCCGAACATCCGGCACCAGCCGGTGAAGATGGACGCGGTATTTTTGCTGCCGCCCATGGCGAAGGCCAGGGGCGCGGTAAGGGTGAGCATGGCCAGGATCACATACCGCTCCGCGATCTCAATGAGCAGCCCCAGCACCTTGAACATGACGATGACGCTGCAAATGATGGCCATGAGCCAGGAGGCGGTGAGCGTCCCAAAGACGCTTTCATCCACCAGGGACACATTGGTGGCGTCCGGGATACTCAGCAGATCCATGATGCTGGAGGTGAGATCCAGCCCGATCCGGCAGATCTGGGGGCTGGCCAACAGCAGGAATGCGAACACAAAGGTGCGGGCAAACAGCAGCTTGGGGTCTTCCCCCTCAAAGCCCAGGCCCGCCGCCATGCTTTTCAGCGCCTGGAACACCAGGTTGCCCAGCAGCAGCGCCCAGCCCGCCGCCATCAGCACCCGGGCCATGTCGTCCATGATGGGGATGTGGGACTGGATGTAGGCAAAATCCAGCCCCATGATGTCCAGCAGCCCTCCGGCAATGAATCCCCAGATGTCTACGATGAGGCCGTAGATCCACTCGAAGAAGCCGCGAAATAAAAGCTCCAGCATGGCGTCACGGCGTCAGAGTGTTGAAGCCGGAGAACTGCGGGGTGATGTAAGCGATGAAAGCCCCGATGCCGTTGATGATGGCCCAGGCCACCCAAATTCGCTTGAGCCAGTCCCACGCCTGATCCGCCTTGTGCTGGTTGTTGGAGAGCTTGCCCCCAATGCCCGCCACGGCGGACATGAGGCCCGCCAGCACGGTGCTGATTCCGGCGATGTGGTTGTAGATATCGACGATGAGGTTTTGGGCCACTGTCCACATATCATTGCCGGCCGTATTGGTTGCAGCCATGGCGGGAACGGTGAGGGCGGCGCACAGCAGCACCGCCGCCATGGTATGGATGTAAACGTGGGGGAGCTTGGGGCACAGACAGCCCCAGAAATTTTCTTTGGTTTGCATGAAATTCTCCTTTGTGGCCGTCCCTTGAAGGGCGGCAGGTAATTTGGTATAATGGAGCAGTGAAACAAAGCGGGGTGTTGGTATGGCACAGCTTTCCCAGCGGGAGCGTATGGCGATTTACATCCAAAACCGATACGGGGTTGAGCCGGAGCATCTCTGGGTGCGGTATCCCAATTACGCCGTGTTCCGCCAACCCGCCAGCCGGAAATGGTTCGCCGCCATCATGGACGTGGCGAAGAAAAGCATTGATCTTTCAGGCGATGGGACTACTGACGTGATGGATTTGAAATGCGGGCCGGTTTTGGTGGGTTCCCTGTTGGCTCAGGATGGATTCCGTCCGGCCTATCACATGAGCAAAAGCTCCTGGATCTCCGTGCTGCTGGATGAGACCGTCCCAGATGAACAGATTTTCCCGCTGATAGAACTCAGCTACGACAGCGTAGCGCCGAAACGGAAAAAGCCTTAGCGTCCGTTGGGTTCCTGCGGGGTGTTTTGCCGCTGAGCCGCCTCCATCATGGCCAGAAGCTGGGCGGTTTCGGCGCAGAAGGTTGGATAGGCCCTGGGCACACAGGCGTGTTCGATCAGGAACGCGGCCCGATCCAGGGCGGGGTAAGTAGGCTCATGTTGAATTCCGATAAAAAACATCTCCTTGAATCGTATGGGTGAATGTGGTAGGATAATAGATACTACAGCTGTAGTCGGAGGACGCTCAAATGGGTAGACCGTTAGAACTTGATTTATTCAGCCTCATCCTGATCGCCGCCATGGTGGCTGTGCTGATTTCTTTTGTCTGTACGATGTTCCGAATCGTCCGCAGCCGTATTCGGGTGTCCCGATTCTTTGCCCGGCATCGGCCGACGGTAGGCATTTTGGATCAATACGAAAAAATTGACGCGGATACCGACGTCACGATGTACCCTTTTTTTACTGAGAAATCAATGCATCTCATACCGCGCACTTCATATACGCCCGACCAGTATTTTGTACGGCTGGAATGCAGATGCGGCGATACGCGCTTTTATGCCACCTACCGAATTTCGTCCGAGGACTATGAGCAAGAGCAAACCGGAGCATCCATTCAAATAGAGGCTCACTGGCGCCCCATCGGCTATGAGGTGCTGTAAGTCAGAACAAGGGGGGCGCTATGGAATACACAGGTTTTTTTGAAGTCCAAGCGAACCCGGACAAGAAGAGAGCCGCGGACATCATGAAGATCAGCAGGCGGGTCTGCTCATTTTTCTGGGATGCCAGCCCGAAGCGGCCTCATTTTGAGGAGCGGGAAGGTCAGGCGGATATGGCGTTTGAGATCCTGGACGCTATCAAAAATGATCAGCACATTTTGGTGGAGGCCGGCGTCGGCATTGGAAAATCCTTTGCCTACCTGGTCCCACTATTGTTGCGTACCAACCAGGGCGGGGGAACTATCGTCATCGCCACATCGACCATCGCGCTCCAGGAGCAGTTGATGCGCGACATCAGGTTTTTACATGAACAGCTCGGAACACGTTTGAGGTTGGTGCTTGCAAAGGGCCAGACCAACTATATCTGCATGAAAAGAGTGGAGGAATACCAGGCCCGTCCCGACGCAAAGATGCCGGAGGAGCTTGCCGCTTTAATTGCCGACGGATATCAGGACAGGGCGGAATACCCCGGGGACTTGCCGCAGGGCCTGTGGGAACAGATCTGCGTCAAGCAGTTCGGATACCGATGCCGCAAATGCCATCGCCGGTGTCTGTATCGTGATATGCGCTCGGAGCTAAGATTTTCCGGTGGGCTCGTTGTCTGCAACCAGGACTTCTTGACGGCCCACCTTCTACGGCAGAGCAGGGGGTTGGGCGGACTCATCAACGAATCCGTTAAAATTGTGGTCATTGACGAAGCGCATAATTTGGAGTCCAAGGTGCGCAGCGCGACGACCCGGAGCTTGGAGCAAGCCCGCCTCCTAACGCTGATCAAGCAGGTGCAGCATGAGGTGCCCGCGGAAATGACCGCCCATATTCAGGGGGAGGTCAACAGCGCGAAAAGCGCCGTGCGTGCATTTTTCAAACGCCTGCAAGAACAGGTCCGGCGTCAAATTGCTGAATCTGAGCAGGATATGAAGTATGCGGACCGATTCTTTTTCCGGCAAGATGAAAACTCGCTGGCCCTGCTGCGGGACATGGCATCGACATTGAAGCGCCTTTCAGAAAGTGCCCAAATCCTGTCCACCCTTGACTTGAGGCGGGGGGACAGTGGGGACGCGGCGGACGATTTTTATGAAACGGCAGACGCCCTTTCCACCCTGACCAATGAACTGCATACAAACCTGCTTTGGATTGAGCGAAAGGGCCGTGCGCTGGAGCTGGTGTTTTGCCCGCGGAATATGCGGAACATCATCCGCGAACTGTATTTTGAGGGAAACATCCGAACAGTCCTAACATCTGCCACTCTGACGAATACCACCCAGGGCAGCCTTCAGGATATGTACTCCTATTTCATCAGCAATACCGGGTTTCCCCTGGACGGGCGCGGTTTTCTGTCCGAGCCGAAACCGTCCCCCTTCCCATATGACGAACACGCCATGCTGTACTACTGCGACGACCTGCCCCACCCAACGCAAGAACGCGGCGCCTTTATCCAGGCGGGTGTGGAACGGCTCGTTGAGATCCTTGATATCTCCCACGGCAAGGCGCTTGTGCTGTTTACGGCAAAGACCGACCTGGAGGAGGTGTACCAAGCGCTCCAGAGCCGTGACCTGCCCTACCAAGTGCTGAAACAGCAGCCCGGCCCATCCCAGGATCAGGTGCTGAAGGAGTTTCGGGACAATGTAGACTCTGTGCTCCTGGGAACGGGCGCTTATTGGGAGGGCATTGACATTAAGGGTAAGAGCCTGTCCAATCTCGTGATTTTCCGCCTCCCGTTTCCCGTGCCGGACCCCATCATCGAGGACAAGGTATCAATGGTGAAAGATGGCTTGATGGAGGTGCGCGTGCCCGAAATGATCATCAAGCTGAAGCAGGGCATTGGGCGGCTGATTCGCAGCGCGTCTGATACTGGGATCGTGTCCATCATTGACCCCAGACTGCGAGACGATCCCCCGGCACGGTATCGGGATATCGTCTGGAGTTCCCTCCCCATCCAAAACAGAACCACGAGCTTGGAGGTTCTGAGCGCGTTTTACGCTTCTCTGCGGCTTGATGGAGCGGAAACACGCAGCAAGTAAAACGGCAGCCGTTCATTCATTTCCCCTGTAGGGTTGAAATCCGGCCCACGCTTTGGTATGATTGATTCGGTGATTGAAATGGTATATAGCTGTGACAACTGTGGTTTTATCTTCAGCCGAAGCGAAGAGCCCGAGCAATGCCCCGACTGCGGGAAATACGAAGTCCGCCCCGCCAATGAAGTGGAGCAGGACGAATTCTCAGCCCGTATGGCGGAACTGATCCGGGAGGAGCGCACCGACAGCCCCCGCTCCCCTACGCTGGAGGATACGGAAATCTCCATGCTCAACTCGTTCTCTTTCCGGGTGCCCGCCACGGCCTTGCATATCAACAGCACGATGATCGTGGATGTTGTGGTGGAGTACGGCGAAAACCCCGCCGACCGGACCGAGCTGGCCGGAAATACCTGGGCGCGCCAGGAGGGCGGGACGACCAGCAGCTTTCTCATGGCGGTTCACCTGCCCATCAAGCAAGGGGAAACGGCGAAAGAGCAGGTGGACCGCATATTTGCCTCTTTGAATCAAGATAATGCCTTCAGGACAAAGTTGGTTGATTTCATCATCCAACAGCCGAGGATGGAAGGAGACGGGGGAAATGGACAAGGCGCAGAAAAAAGCGATGGTTGAGCAATGGAAGCTCCGCCGCCCCGAGATGGGCGTTATCTCAATTCGGTGCAAGGCCACCGGCGAAGCGTTTTTAGGCGCGTCAAAGGATACCAGGGCCGACTTCAACAGCAACCGGGCCAAACTCTCCATGGGCAGCCATCCCAACAAGCGGCTGGCTGCCCTGTGGGAGCAGTACGGCGAGGAGGGCTTTGAGTGGCTGGTGCTCAAAACCCTGGACTATGAAAATCCCGGGGACGATCACACCGCCGAGCTAGAGAAGCTGCGGGAGCAATGTCTGGACGAGGACGAGAAAGCGGTTAAGATCTGGAAATGATAACAGGCGCGGGACGGCCCTCAAAAAAGAGCCGTCCCGCTTATCATTTAGTACCCCGTCTGGGGCAGGGTGGGCACAGGCCCCAGCCTGCGCACGATGGTGAGCCAGGTGGCCTGGGCGGTCTGCCAGGTGCCCTGGTACTTGCCGCCCACGTCGGCCCGATTGATGATCTGATAGCCGTTGGCCACCGTGCCCAGCACCTGCACCGTCAGAGTGGGGCTGGTGGTGGACTGGAAGCCCACGGGCACCTTGCCGAAATCAAAATAGACATCGGTGACATACTCGCCCGGCTGCATGGGGATGGCGTTCAGGTTGTAGGAGTAGTTGCTGCTGGTGAGCAGGTTGGACGCCAGCACCTGATAGCCGGAGCGGTAGTTGGTCTTATACAGCACTCGGTAATTCAGCCGTGCGCTGTAGGTGCCGGTGGTCAGCACCGTGGCCCGGGTAGCGTCGGTGGGGACGCGGTCGTGCCAGTAAAACTCAGAGAGAGGCACATTGCTGGTGTTGGCCACAGTAAAGTCGTACCGCATCTGGCTGCCCGGCAGCGCCTGGGCATTGCCCCGCTTGGTGATGGTGACGCCCAGGTTGGAGGGTTTGTCGTAGTCGGACAGCTTGATGATCTGGCCAGAATACTCCAAGGTCTCGTCAAACACGGTGTTGCTGAGCTGCCAATAGGCCGGGGCGGTCACTTCAACGATTTTATACCTCCCCAAGGGCAGGGGTTTGGACGCCGCCACGCCTCTGGCGTCGGTGGTGATGTAATCCACCACCTTGCCGGACCGGGCCTCGCTGATCTCATACACCGCCCCCTTCAGGGGGGCGCCTGCCGGGGTACCGGTGACCTCGTTGTACTCGGCAGCATACTTGCGGATCTGGAACTGCCCGGTGATGGGGGTGTTCTCCCACTTGACCTCCGTCGTTTCCCCGGGCTTGACGTAGACGGTCTTGTACTCCTTGTCCAACTCGTAGCCGGGGGCGGCCTCCAATTCACGAATATACAGCCGGCCCTTGCCCTGAACAGTGAGGTCGTCGATGTAAACATAGCCCTGGTCGTCAGAGGTGTACTCGCCGATGGGGTTCTTGTTCTGATCGTAGACTAGGAACTTCACCCCATAAATTCCCTCTTTAGTGACGGAATTGATTTTGTGGATGAGGATGCCTGAGAAGGCCTTGTTGGTCACCACCAACGGGGGCGTTGTTTTGCCCGTCACCACCTCGAAATAGTGCGGGGTGGAATCCAGCTTGAATCCAGAGGGGCATTTTGTCTCCACCGCGTAATAGCTGCCCGCCTCCAGGGTGACAAACACCCGGCCATCCGTCCCAGTCGTCACAGTGTCCACCAGGGCATCGTCCATGCGGCGGATCTCAAAGGTGACGTTGGGGATGCGCTTGCTCTCGTTCCCTTCCACCACCTTCACAATTTCAACACCGCCGATGGGGTCGTTGTAAAACCACAAATGCTGCGTGTCACCACCGGGGTTGACCACAATGGTCTGGCTGCGGGTATTGGGGTCGATGGTATAGCCAGGTACGCTGGCCACCTCCGTACAGATGACGGTGCCTGTGATATTGGAGAGGATAATTTGGCCCTCCTTGTTAGTGGTATACAGCCCGTTGGAGGACAGCTTGCCGTCCTCGGCATCCACCACACGCCCATCCGCATAGGTGATCTTGAACTGGACCCCTTCCAGCGGCGTCTTCTTATCCGCCCCGGACAGTTTGTGGATGATCAAATTCCCCGCTTTGTGATTGATGAACTGGAGCCGTACCGTCTGCCCAGCTTTCACAACAGCGGTCTGGGCCACATCGTCCAGCAAATAGCCCGGTTTTGCCCTGACTTCCTTTACGACCAGCGTAGTGTTGGGGTCGATATCGGTCACCAGGAAGGTTCCGTCCGGCCCAGTCACAAACTTGCCGTTGGCGTCGCCCACCAGCGCTCCATCGGACTTGGTAACCAAAAACTCAACGCCGCTCAGGGGTTCGCCATTGTCCCCCACCTTGGATACCAGGAGGGCGCCCTTGGCAGAGTTGCCGAAATAGACCTGCACCACTTCCTGCTCCTCGCCGGAGAGATACACCGTCTGGGGCGGCGTGTCGATGACGTGCGTTCCATCACTGGACAATTCCTCGATGATATAAGTACCCTTAGCCAACCCGGTGACCGTGAAGCTTCCGTTGGCCGAGGTGCGGTAGGTGCCGATCACAGTGCCGCCCGTGCCGGAGGTGTTGCCAGACAGGTAACGGATCTGGAACACCGCCCCCTCGATGGCCTGGTTGGGGTGCTGCCGGTCATACTTCCAGACACAGATGGCGGACAGCGGCTGATTGCGGAACACGAAAGTATGGCCCTGACCGGCAGGCACGAACGCCTCCTGGGTGTCGGGGTCAGCCTTGGCGAAGCCCTTCAAAGGCTCCAGCTCCTGGACACGGAACCAGCCGTCCCGGAGGCCCAGGGTGCCCATCTTGGTGCCGTCCAGTTCGATGCGGCCATTTTCATCGGTGTAAAACACGCCCAGGTCGTTCATCTCGCCGGTGGCGGTGTTGTTGCTGGCATACCACACCCGGAAGGGCACGTTGGCCAACCGGTCGAAGGTGACGGCGTTCTCCTTGATGATCTCGATTACAGGCCGTTTATGGTTCTTGAAGTACGCCGTGTGATCCCGGTCGGGGTACAGCGTCACCAGCTGGCTGGGGGCATCCTTCAACCAGGGGGAGGGTACGGATTTCTCGGTGATCTCATAGACGCCGGGCAGGAGGTTTTTCAGCTCGGCACGGCCTGTGGCGTCCGTCTTAATCTCATCCACGGAATGGCCGTCTGCGGCGCGGACAGTAAAAACCGTATTGGCGATGGGCGATCCATCGTCCGCGTCATTTTTGTATACGTACAAATTGGGGCGTTTGTAGTTTTGCAGCACGATTGTGCTGATCTTCCCGGGGAACAGCTCGATATGATGCTCCTTAATGCTCAAAATGTGATCGTTCAATGTGGCCGTTTCCACCAAGGAATACACACCGGGCTCCAAGCCCTCCCACAAAATTTCACCTGTTGCCGAGGTCTTGCGATCCAGGTAGTGGGTGCCGTCCTCGATTTTGGCCAGCCGGAAGGAAACGCCCTCCAACGGGGAGCCGTCCGAACTGGTTTTCAGCAGATGCAATGAGGGCTTTTTGGAGTTCGTAAAGACGAACTGAGCCACCTCGTTGGGCTTGAGCTGGATGATGCGCTGGGCGTCGTCGATCACATAGCCCGGGCATTCCAGCTCCGTCACCACTGCGGCGCCGGCGGGTAGCTTGGACAGGTCGATGGTTCCGTCCTCCAGCGTGGTCATCTCCACCGGGCCCCAGCTTCCGTCCACCGCCTCGAATTTGAATTTCGCGTTGGCAATGGGCTTGGAGAGGTCGGCGCTGTCCACCTTGATGAGGTGCATCCCAGGCTTGAGGTCATTGAAGAACACCAGCTCCTTGATGCCGTCGCCTGCGTGAAGCTCCACCTGCTGGGGGGTGGTGACAGTGATGTGGGCGTCGTCGCTCTGCTTTTCCTGCACCAGGAAAGTACCCGGTTTCTGATCGGTGAGGACGATCTCCCCCAAGGCATTGGTCTTGAAATCGCCCAACAGCTCGCCATCCCGCCAAACGGTAAAGGTGATGTCGGGCAAAATTGCCATAGTGGTTCGGTCATATTTGATGATTTTGAGGCCGGGCAGCTCCTTGTTGGTAAAGGTCGCTGTGGACATTTCACCCGTCACCACGGAGACGGTCTGGATGGTCTCTGTATCCGCGATCCAGCCCTTGATTCCGGCGGTTTCGCGCACCTCGTAAGCACCCGGTTTCAGCTCATCGAAGACGGCGACGCCCCCCGGTCCGGTCTGGGCGGACTGGGTAGCGCCGCTTTCAATGTGCTTGATTTGTATGGTGACGCCCTCCAGGCCCTCGCCGGTGTCGCTGTACTTCTCCACCCGCAAAGACCCGTAGGGGTCGTTGTAAAAGGTCACCTCGGCCTCTTTTCCTTCCACTACAGTGACATTTTGGGCGGAGTTTTTGCAGAGCAGGTGAAATTTCGGAGCGGACCGCTCGTAAATGGTATAATTTCCGGGCTCCGCCTCGGGGATGACGATGGTTCCGCTCCCATCGGTGGCAAAGACGCCGATGGTGTCTCCGTTGGGGCCCACCACCTCAAAAACCGCCCCGGCCAGAGGAATCTCGGTGCCCGTCTCCAGCTTTATGATCCGCAGGGAGCCGGGACCGGCCGTGGGGGTGTCCGGCGTATCGGGGATGTCGGGGGGATCGGGCACATCCGGGCCGCCGGAGTAGGCGCTGATGGCGTTGATGCGGATGGGCGTGGTGGGGTCGGTGGTGGCCATGTATCGCTGTAGGTTGCCGTACTTGTCAGACTCAGCGCAGATGGCGTAATAGATGGCGTACTGGTACACATCCGCGTTCAGGGAGAGCTGGACGCTGCCGCTTTTCCCCTCCACAGCGTCGGCGGGATAGAGCACCTTGAACTGACCCACATAGCCCTGTCCCTGAACGTACTGCGTGGGGATGGCGGTGATGTCCTTGTTCTCCATGTCCACGATCCGAGTGCCGGCGGGCACATTGTCCGGGGTGGAGAAGCCCACGTTGATGTCGTAGTCGCACACCCAGGTCAGGGATGCGGCAGTGTAGACCTGCTGCTTGTAGGCTTTACCGTCGATGGTCACATCATAGGCAACAGGCTGATCCGGGGTGCAGGTTAAGCCAGGCTCCAGGTTAGAGGTCCAGCTGATGCCACTGTAGGCTTTTTTCACGGCGGCCAGCACCCTCTGGGCCGCCGCCTGATCGGAACAGCCGGGGTTCACCGACAGGGCGGAGATGTCCCAGTTGGACAGCAGATAGCACCACAGGGCGATCTTGGTGGCGTACCACGCCTCGTACTTGGAGTTGACGCCCAGCTCAGCCAGGGTCTTGGTGGGGTAGCCGTTGGCCACGATCCCCATGACCTTGGGGTCCTTGGACTTCTCATTGGCGATGTACTTGATGCTCTGGCCGGGGCCCACCGTCTCGGGAACGCCGTAGATGGTGGGATTGACGCAGTACACGGGAATCTCTACCTGCTCACCTTTGGAGTTGGTATAGAGGTAGTAGTCGTAGGGCTGCTCTTTCACCCGGCCGTTGACGCACAGGTAGTCCAAGGTCACGCCGCTATTGTAGATATTGATTTCGCCCAGAGCCTCCTCCGGGGTGGAGGCGGCGGAGGCGGGAAAAATGGCGCTGGGGATCATCCCCAACGCCATGGCCAGGACCAACAGCAGGGATAAAAACCGTTTTTTCATGTATACCTCCTAAAATGAAAGGGAGCGCCGGATGGCGCCCCCTTAGTCAGTGATTTTTGAAGTTTAGATAGCTGTTGCGATCTTGTACTCGGTATAGAGAAATTTGCCGTTCTTGAACACATCCCAGGCTTCCACGAAGTATTTTCCAGGCGGGCAGGAGTTGAAGTTGTTGGACAGCTCGCTCTCCCGCCAGGGCCAGAAGGAGTGGGCGGTGAGGTCGTCCGGGACGGTGAGACTGATGGAGACGTAGGGCGTCCCCTTGGAGCCGTAGCGAAGCCGCCCGCCCTGGCTGGTGTCCGGGTGGGTCCCGGCCAGATTCATCAGGGTGTACTGCATCCGACGGGTCTCATAGAGGTTGCGCAGGAACAGGTACTCGCCGTCCGGCAGGGAGAAGTGGCGGGCCTCCGCTTGGGGCAGGACCATGGCAGGAAAGCTGCTCCAATCACAGGCGGCGGTGGGCAGGGGACCCAGAGGACCCTCGGCGAACATATTCGCGTCATAGCCACTGGCGTCGGTGACGGCGTAAACAGTGCCATCATTACAGGCGATCTTGTCACCATTTTTGGGGACGTACCGGGAGCCGTCTGTGGGGATGGTTACGGTGCCGGAGGGCTGCTGGGTGGGAACGGATGCCGTATTCCCCGGCGCCACGCCGGTATAGGGCTTATCGCTCTCAATTCGCACTGTCCCATCCCAGTAGACGTTGAAGCCCACAGCCTCGCCGATGTCCCGAAGCCTCACATAGTTGCTGCCGCCAATCAGGTAGGCGGTCATGGTCACCTGCTGGCCGTCAATGTAAATAGTCTGACTGCTGGGTGTAGCGGTCAAAACCGTAGATGCCGCCGCATACCCTCCACTGAGCAAAGCCATGCCCAATGCCATCCCTAAAAGCAGTGTAATAATCCTTTTCCTCATGATAAAATGCTCCTTTCATTTCTTTCTGATTTGAGCATAATCCCATGCGGTATAATTGTCAAAGGATTATTTGAATTCCCTGCGCCGATAAAATGATTTTGCGTTTCCACCTCCTCAAATTTCCCATATCTGGCCGGATTCAGGAACTTTTCTCTACCGCCTGCACGCAAATTCTTTTTGCGGGCTGGTTCTCCAAGCAGGTGGTGATGGTGATACGGTTGTCCGCCGTCCCTTGGAGATAGCTCCAGTCAGTGTTGGCAATAATCTTCACCATTGTCACTTGGTAGGTGCGGGTGCCGTAGATGGTGGTATAGGTGATGATATCGCCGGCCACCAGGTTTTTGATAGCGCCGATGTTATATTTTGCGCCCCGGTTGTGCCCACACACCCCGATGTTGCCGGACCAGCCGGAGGTGGAGCTGTAGTGGCCCAGACCCTTGGCCATGCTGGCGTTGGTCTCGCCCTCCCACACCTTCACATTGATACCCAGCTTGGGGATGGACAGGGTGCCGATGCTGCCGTCTTTGTAGGCCGTGCCCTGCACGCTGGTGTAGCCGGGCTGCTGGATGCCGGGCGGAGCAGGGCTGACGCCCGAACCGGGGCCGCCGTCCCCGTCGATGACCAGCTCCGTGAGAGGGCTGCCACCTCCAACCCCATAGACGCCGGAACCGTCCGTGGTGGACACAGCTCCCTGGAGCCCGGGCAGGATGGTGCGCTCCATCACGCCGGTCATGGTGGTGCTCATGCGGCCATACTCCAGCTCGGGCACATCGTAGTCCACGGCATTCCTGCCGCCGTAGTTGTACTGGGAACCGTACACATCCTCATAGCTGGTGCTGCCGTAGTAGTCCTGGGGCGCGGT
>OFFD01001547.1_pt1 | contig 13362 bp, 9 predicted proteins | sample 1521291 | NCBI WGS metagenome assembly OFFD01 (sample SAMEA3504103, study PRJEB24116) | mouse gut metagenome | biome: mouse gut; feature: mouse-associated habitat; material: faeces | place: Denmark | collected 2011 | reverse complement strand
ACCCCGGTGCAGCCGCTAATGAAAACACTCGTTTGCATCGGTTTCGGCTGCACCGGGGTGCAGCCCTACAATGATAATGAACACTTTACATCGTACATATTCGCTGAATAGTTACCAGACAGTGAAGATGTGATAACTTATTAAAAATAAACAATATGAATCAATCAACAACGAAATCAGTGAGAATCAGCGGTAATCTCAGGATTGCCGCATTGGGCGCGACTGTTGCAATGCTGCCTGCGGCATTGGTGATACTATTGGACGTGCTTGGCATTAGTAAAGGGATGCCGCCTTTCGACACATTGGCAACTATTCAGTTTATAGGTTGTCTTGTGTGGGCCGGTTGTCTTGGGGCTTGCATTCCGGTCTCAAAGCGGATGGATATTCCGGCTTTAGGTCTTGGCCTTTGTATCGCCGGAGTTTCAATCGGCGGGATACTCCAATTGGTTGTCGTCCATGATGAAGAAAGTATTGCGTACATGTTCCGCGACATGTATTTCGGAAGATCTTTATCGGCAATGAACAGTATAATTTTGTATGCATGTCTTGCAAATGTGCCTCTTGCTGTAGGTTCGTTCCTTTTAGGCAAGAATCTGCCTGCCATGAAGAATGCGATTTTCGCATACGCCGCCCTTGCACTCTTTCCTTTGATATTGTCAATGTTGAAAGGAAAGGGTGGAACAATACTTATCCTGTTGTTTGTGCTTCTGTTAATCTGTATCATCATCGCGCTTATGTCATGGTGGGGTACAGTCGGGCAGGCTAAATATCTTGAAGAAAGCGGCAACGAAACGGATGGAGCCGAAGTTCAGTATGACGAGCCGATACAGCCTGCCATCACCGACGAGCAGAAAAGCATGATTGCCGGAATGAGCGATCAGGAACTTGCCGGCGTGGTCAACAATCCGGCGCTTTACGCTGCGGCATTTGTCGATGAAGCCCGCAAGGTATTGTCAATACGGCAGGCGTTGGCGTCGTTGAAGGATATGACAGACGAACAGATGCTCGAAGCAGTCCACAACAATCCGCAAGGTTTCTCCTACGAAGTGCTTGACGCTATCTCGATGGAACTCCTCAAGCGTGAGACTCCGGCATTCATCAACGAGATTGAATCCCTCCCGACTCCCGAACTGCAGGCGATGGTCTACAATGCCGATGCCTACTACGACGGCTATGCGAAACTCGCCACACGCGTGCTCCACAACCGCCTCAATCCCGCCGCACCAAAACAGGCATAGCGTGTAGGCGCGGCGCGCACGAACCGGATAGATAGTCTTTTATTCCGCGGTTACAAACTGAGAGTACTAAGTTTTCGATTGTCTCAGCAGTAGCCGCGGTTTTCGGTATATTCAGTCCTTACAGTAGTCCTGTCATATATACAGGGAGGCAAATGATATCATGCTCTTTCCGTAAATCTTTGGTATATATCAGGTAACGTTGGCTGATACGCGATGAATATTTCTTCTGGAACTCATCAAGTGACTTTCTTCCATTCAAGAAGTTTCTGATATATTTTCCTTCTAAAGATCTTATGGGACATATTGCTTAAATTGATTGAGTCAGATGCAAAAATAACGAGAATGTCCCAAATAGAAAAATGTTTTTGGCCGTTTTTGCACCAAATAGGAAAATGTTGTCGTCGCAAGTGCGTAAAACAGCAAAATACGGACTTGCTGTGATATGACAATAGTATTATGGTGTTTAATAGTCGAACATTTCCTTTAGGATGTCGGAAACGGCGTGTTTTTCTTCTTCGGAAATTTCTCCGATTGGTGCTGACAGTCTTGATTTGTCTACCGTCTTCAACCGGTCGAGGACGGCATAGCTGTCATTGCTTAAACCGCTTTGCGGAGTTGCTTTTATTAATATGCGAGTCGGCAGAATCCTTTGAGTGGATGTGAGCGGCACTATGATGACGGTTTGCAGATAAGTGTTTATTTCATCAGGCGATACAATCAGGCACGGTCTTTTCTTTTTTATTTCCGCACCTATAGTGGGATCCAAATTGACTATATATAGGCTAAATCTCTTCATGGAAACAGCTGTTTTACGTATAAATAAAGCCTCAAATTAACTCTTCCGCTTCCGAGTCAAGGCAGTCGGGGAGTAGCATTTCATCTTCGCCTTCATTCGCATATTTTGCGAATGCCGCAGCCCAGCCCTCACGTTTGGCTTTAGGTTTCGAAATGATTATCTGATTGTCGGTATACTCGATGTTTACCGAGGCACCCTTGGTGAAACCGCCTTCGGTCGCAATATATTTAGGAATTATAATTCCTACGGAAGTCCCGACCTGTGAAATTCTTGCCAACATAATAAGTCGCTTTAATTGTTTATATCAGTTATTAAATAGAAATTGTGGCATCACCACATCTATTCGTTCAACGATACAAAAATATATAAAGTTTTTCATATTACAATAATATTATAATAAAAACATAATTTTATTATAATGAGTTCCATAATAGAATAAGTTCAATTTACAAATTGTGTCAGGATGCTGGGACGACAGATATCATGCTGCGTGAAGTTGCCGCAGGCATCATCAATCCGCCTCATATCGGGAGTCCATGTGTAGGGATAGCTTATGTAGATTGACGATGCCTGCACATTGACCCGGCCAAGGCGCTTTCGCGCCATGACCGGGTTAATCATATCGAAGATGCCTACGGCATCCTCAACAACGTCTCCTGCGGAATCCCTATTCATTATAATTTCTCCGAAGCTAATTCTCCGAAGCCTGCTTTAGTAAACAGCATTGGGCCGCAATAAATCGCGGCCCAATGCTGTGGTAATCCTTTTCTACATCGGGTGATTTTACTCAACCGGTGTTGTTGATATTTGTCGGGATTAGTATTCGTCCCAGGGTTTGATTTCTATGTCGTTGAGGGAGAGAGTGGTGAAGGCACGGATAAATGCTGAGGCGAGACGGGCGTTGGTGAGCAGCGGGATGTTGAGGTCGATTGCCGCACGGCGTATCTTGTAGCCGTTGCTCAGCTCGGTGGTCGACAGGTTTTTGGGTATGTTGACCACGAGGTCTATCTCCTTGTCGTGGAGCATCTGGAGTGCCTGCGGCTGCATGTCGGGCTGCGAGGGCCAGTATACGCGTATGGCGGGGATGCCGTTGTCGGCGAGGAACTGGTGGGTGCCCCCGGTGGCATAGAGCACATAGCCTTTGTTGTGCAGCTGGTGGGCTGCGTCAAGCATATCGGTTTTCTGGCGGGCGGAGCCTGTGGAGAGGAGTATGCCTTTCTTGGGTACGCGGTAGCCTACCGAAAGCATTGACTTCATGATGGCCTCGGATGTGTCGACACCGATACAGCCTACTTCGCCGGTCGACGACATGTCGACGCCGAGCACGGGGTCGGCGCCCTGCAGACGAGAGAACGAGAACTGCGATGCCTTGATGCCGACGTAGTCGAGGTCGAAGGCGTTTTTCTCAGGTTTCTCGACATTGAGTCCGAGCATGGCTTTGGTGGCGAGGTCGATAAAGTTTATTTTGAGCACTTTCGACACGAATGGGAAACTTCGCGACGCACGCAGGTTGCATTCGATTACCTTGATGTCGTTGTTCTTGGCAAGGTACTGTATGTTGAACGGACCGGTGATGTTGAGCGCTTTGGCTATCTGTGCCGATATTTTCTTGATGCGGCGCATGGTCTCGACGTAGAGTTTTTGCGGCGGGAACTGTATGGTAGCGTCGCCCGAGTGCACGCCGGCAAACTCGATGTGCTCCGATATGGCGTAGGCCTTTATTTCACCGTTGGCTGCCACGGCATCCATCTCGATTTCCTTTGCGTTCTGGATGAACTCGGTGACAACGACGGGGTGCTGCTTCGACACGTTGGCCGCGAGACGCAGGAAGCGCTCGAGTTCGTCGTCGTTGGAGCATACGTTCATGGCTGCGCCTGAGAGCACGTAGCTCGGGCGCACAAGCACCGGGAAGCCTACCTCGTCAATAAACTCGCGTATGTCGTCGAAGCTCGTAAGCTCGCGCCAGCGGGGCTGGTCGATGCCGAGGGTGTCGAGCATGGCCGAGAATTTGTGACGGTCCTCGGCGTTGTCGATGCTGCGGGCCGTGGTACCGAGTATGTTGACACCTTCGTCGTCAAGACGGGTGGCAAGGTTGTTGGGTATCTGTCCGCCCACCGAGAGGATTGCGCCGTGGGGCTGCTCGAGGTCGAGAATGTCCATCACGCGTTCGAACGTGAGCTCGTCGAAGTAGAGACGGTCGCACATGTCGTAGTCGGTCGACACGGTCTCGGGGTTGTAGTTTATCATTACCGAGCGCCATCCCTCCTTCTTGACAGTCATGAGGGCATTGACCGAGCACCAGTCGAACTCCACCGAGCTGCCGATGCGGTATGCACCCGAACCGAGCACCACAATCGAGCGGTGGTCGTGGAGGTAGTGCACATCATTTTCCGTACCATTGTAGGTCAGGTAAAGGTAGTTGGTCTGCGCGGGATATTCGGCCGCGAGGGTGTCGATCTGTTTCACCACGGGCACTATGCCGAGGCTCTTGCGGAACCGGCGCACACGCTTGTTGGCCTCCTCTGCCGAGCCGCCGAAGTTGTCGAGCACGGCGCGGGCTATCTGGAAGTCGCTGAATCCCTGTTCCTTCGCCGTGCGGAGGAGGGGAGCGGGTATTTTTTCGATTTCGTCGAATGCCTCAAGTTCGGCTTCGGTGTCGATGAGGTGCTGGAGCTTGTAGAGGAACCACTTGTCGATTTTGGTAAGTTCGTGAATCTTGTCGACGGTGTAACCCGATTTCATCGCCTTGGCAATGACGAATATACGCTTGTCGGTAGGTTCGGAGAGGGCGCGGTCGATGTCGTTGATTTTGAGTTCGCGGTTGCCTACGAAGCCGTGCATGCCCTGGCCTATCATGCGGAGGCCTTTCTGGATGGCTTCCTCGAATGTGCGGCCTATGGCCATCACTTCGCCGACTGATTTCATCGACGAGCCGATTTCCTTGCGCACGCCGTGGAATTTGCCGAGGTCCCAGCGGGGGATTTTGACGACGATATAGTCGAGAGCCGGCTCGAAGAATGCCGAAGTCTCTTTGGTGACTGAGTTCTTGAGGTCGAACAGGCCGTAGCCGAGACCGAGTTTGGCGGCCACGAACGCCAGCGGATAACCGGTGGCTTTCGATGCGAGAGCCGACGAACGGCTCAGACGGGCGTTGACCTCGATGACGCGGTAGTCCATCGACTGCGGGTCGAAGGCGTACTGCACGTTGCATTCGCCCACGATGCCCACGTGGCGTATGATTTTGATTGCGAGTTTACGCAGATAGTGGTAGTCTTCGTTGGAGAGGGTCTGCGAGGGAGCGACGACGATACTCTCGCCGGTGTGTATGCCGAGCGGGTCGAAGTTCTCCATGTTACATACCGTGATGCAGTTGTCGAAGCGGTCGCGCACAACCTCGTATTCCACCTCTTTCCAGCCTTTGAGCGATTTTTCTACAAGCACCTGCGGAGAGAACGAGAGCGCTTTCTCGGTGAGAGCCACAAGCTCCTCCTCGTTGTCGCAGAAACCGGAGCCGAGTCCGCCGAGCGCGTATGCGGCACGCACGATGACGGGGTAGCCGAGTTCGCGGGCGGCACGGAGAGCGTCGTCGACCGTCGATACGGCCTCGCTCTTGATGGTCTTGACGCCGATTTCATCGAGTTTGCGCACGAAAAGCTCGCGGTCCTCGGTGTCCATGATGGCGCGTACGGGTGTGCCGAGCACGCGCACATTGTATTTTTCGAGGACGCCCGATTCGTAGAGGGCCACGCCGCAGTTGAGGGCCGTCTGGCCTCCGAACGCCAGCAGGATGCCGTCGGGACGTTCCTTCTCGATGACTTTCTCCACAAAGAACGGAGTCACCGGCAGGAAGTAGATGTGGTCGGCAAAACCGTCAGACGTTTGTACTGTTGCAATATTGGGATTGATAAGGATAGTCTCAATTCCCTCCTCCTTCATTGCTTTGAGTGCCTGCGAACCGGAGTAGTCAAATTCTCCGGCTTCGCCTATCTTGAGGGCACCGCTACCAAGCAAAAGTACTTTTTTTATTGTCTTATCGCTCATTATGAGTTGTTGTGGCGGCTGAGCCGCGGTTTATATTGTTGCAGAATTGCTGTTGTTAATTATGTGGGGCGTCCCTACACTGTGTCAGAGCAGCGCTATGAATTCGTCGAAGAGGAATTCGGTGTCCTTGGGGCCTGATGAGGCTTCGGGGTGGAACTGTGCCGAGAAATACGGTTTTGACTTGTGTCGGATGCCCTCGTTGGTGCCGTCGTTCATGTTGACGAAAAGTGGTTCCCAGTCGTCGGGTAGGGTAGTGCTGTCGACGGCATAGCCGTGGTTCTGCGACGTTACGTAGCATGTGTCGGTGCCTACGCGGCGCACAGGCTGGTTGTGGGAGCGGTGTCCGTATTTGAGTTTGTATACCTTGGCGCCTGCGGCTTTTGACAGGAGCTGGTTGCCCATGCAGATGCCGCATATCGGTTTGCCGATTTCGAATGCCTTGCGGATATTGGCCACGGTGGCTTCCGCCATGTCGGGGTTGCCGGGACCGTTGGATATGAACAGGCCGTCGTAGGGTATCTGGGTGAAGTCATAATCCCAGGGCACGCGTACCACTTTGACACCGCGGCGTGTGAGGCAGCGTATGATGTTGTGCTTTGTGCCGCAGTCGATGAGCACTACGGTTTTTTCGCCGTCGCCGTGGATTTCCACCTCCTTGCAGCTTGTCTTGCCGACGAGGTTCTCGAGGTTGGGGTTATAGAAATCGACATCCTCGCAGCCTTCGATGATGATTTTGCCAAGCATAGAGCCTTTTTCACGCAGATGCTTGGTGAGCGCGCGGGTGTCGATGCCGTAGATGCCGGGGATTTTCTCTTCGCACAGCCATTGCGAGAGCGAGCGGTCGGCCTGCCAGTGGGAGTGCTCCCATGAATAGTCCTGGGCGATGATGGCTTTGGCATGGATATGGTCGCTCTCATAGAACTCGCTGACGTCATCTTTTTCGCGACGCGGGGGCACGCCGTAATTGCCGAGAATGGGATAGGTGGTGACAAGAATTTGACCTTCATAGGAGGGGTCGGTCAAACTTTCGGGATAGCCGGTCATGGCCGTGTTGAAGACCACTTCGCCCGAAGTCGATGCTTCGTATCCGAAAGATTTTCCCTCAAACGTGGTGCCATCCTCAAGTATAAGGGTGGCTCGTCTTGTTTCGCGCATAGGAATTATGGAAAATTATTAGTAAACTATGTGGCGGTTGACAAGATTTCCATCGTGAAAACCGTGCAAAGTTAAGCATTTTTCCTAATATATGAAAACTAAATTCCCGACAAACTTAAAATTTGACATCTTTTGCAGCATTTTGGCAGACATAGTGGCATAAATCCAGATAGAATGCAAAAATTACTGAATATTGCCGATATTATGCATTCCGCGGTTAAAAACCGCGGCTACTAACTGAATATCAGGCGTATAGTAGCCGCGGTTTCTAACCGCGGAATATTAAGAGCTTGTCTAAAATTTATATTACTTTGCTTTTGAGGGTCTTGTCAGCGTCTTTTTGCCCGCTTTTCAGTCACGTAGCTACGGCTACGCTCGTTCTTTGCAAGCAAAGCGACTTCGTCGATGACATCGCAAGCAAAAATCCATCTGACAATCCCTCTCAAAATCTGCATCATATAAATTTAGACAATCTCTAAGTCAGCGCGTTGGCCGCACTCAGAATATTACTTTTGTGGCTTTGGCGCCCTGACGCAGTATGTAGACACTGCCCTGACGAGGCTCGCTTACGCGTATGCCCTGCAGGTTATAATACTCGGCGGGAGCGTCATTGTCAGCCGCTACGTCTGCTATGCCCGACATGACGGCTACGGTAGCCTTGGCGGCTTTTGACTCGCCGGCGTTGTAGACTGCCGTGACGGCGTATGTGTGGGTGCCCTCCACGGCGGTGCGGTCAATCATCTTCGTGTTGGTGACAGGGCTGTCATTGAGCTTTTCTCCGTTGCGGTAGATGTTGTAGCCTATGTGCTCGAGGTCGGCATTGGGCGACGCCGGTATGTAGGTCACGTCATCGACCATGAGCATCGAACCACCGACGGCGCATGAGCGTATGGCGAAGTAGCGGGCGCCTTCGGGCAGCTGGGCTGTGTATTCGGTCCACTCGTTGGAAATGCTTTCATATCGCCCCACGGCAATGAAATCCGACGGCTCGAGGCTGCCGGTTGAGTAGAGCAGCTCGATTGTCTCCTTGTAGCGGCTGTCGTAGCTGCGTGCATAAACGGATACGGTCTGTGCGTCGCCGCTGAGTCGGGGCGAGATGGCCCAGTCATTGATTTCGCCGAAATATGATTCAAACATTGAGACTATGCACTTGTTGCCTGAGCGGGTATCGAATGTGGCGTTGAACTGGTCGTCGCTGTTGTCGAGTACGAAGAATGACTGTTTGGAATAGGTGGCTATGCCGGGGAATTTTATTCCTGACAGACCGCCGATAGCCTTTTCGTCAAGGTCAAGGAATGTCCAGTCGCCGTAGGTAGTGGCGAATGATTCGGCCGATTCGAAAGTCTCGGTCACAGCGTCCGGAGTAGTGACGTTAAGGTCGGGGGCTGTCCAGCTGAGAAGCACGCCATTGTCGGTCGATTTTGCATCGAGCGCGACCGGTGCGGGATGGGTGGGGAATACGGCGGTGACTGTCACAGGCGCTTCTGCCACGTTGTTGGCGGTATTTGTGTCCCCTTCCGAGATTACGTCGGCAAAATATTCGGTCGTCTCGTCATCAAAGAGATTGATTGTCTGCTTGAAGCTGTATATGGCATTGAGACCCGGCTGAAGGGCGTTACCTTCGGCAGCGGCGATTTTTTCACCGTCGCGGTAGAGGTTGACGGTATATCCCGACATAGTATTTGCACCGGGATTGTCAATCCTTACATTTACGTTGAATTCCTCGCCGGCATTTACTTTGTCGGGAGCATCGAGGGAGGTGAGGGCAAGGTCGTTGTCAACCAACCGGACTACGCGGATATTGTCGAGGAGAGTGTAGGTGTAGTTGATGGCGACGCCCTCAAACCGCAGATAGATTACTTTCCCCTTGAATGCGTTGAGCGGCAGTGTGATGCAGTTCCATCCGGTCTCGGGAAGCGATTTCATCACGATATTCTTGATGCATGTTTCGGTATTGCCGCTGCGTACGTAGACGTTGAGCTGATTTTCGTCAGGTACAATCTCATCGTTTGCGGGATTCTTGCCTTCTATGTTGAATGTGTAGAACATGAGGCCGGGATTATCGCCCGACACCTCTATCTTGCCCGTGATTATCGAGCCGTAAGTGCCGGCACCGTTTCCTTTCATGCCGAAAAGACCGTCGTCGCCGTCAACCGATACCGGTTCGGAAAGGGTCTCCGATGTATACAGGCGCCATACGCCGCCGTTGGCCTGGTCCATCGAGAAATTCGACGACAGTTTGCCGCCGGCTACCGATTCCATATAAGGCATCTGATAGTTCGGCCCGACACATATAAGGTCGGTGGCTACCGGCGAACCCATGCCGCCGTCTGTTACGGCGCACACTACCCATTGCTTCATTTCCTGCTCGCCGTCGGCATCTACCGCGCGGAATGTGTAGGTGGTCCCGGCAAGATTTTCTACTATGGGTACGTATTGCGCGCCGGTGGTGAATTCAAATATGCTGTAGGTGATGAGCGCCGGGTTCATGGGATTCCCGTCGGCATCGGTAGCGGCTGCGTCCCAGGTGAATGTCACTTCGCCGGGCGTCGACGTCTCGGTTGCGACGAGATTTGTCACGCATCCCGGTTTATTGATGCCGATGAATGTGGTGAACGACGCCTCCTTGCCGGCTCCGTTTTCGTTGTAGGGTATTACGGTGTAGGTGAAATCGCCCGAATGCTCTACCGCGTCGACGTATGACAGCGTGGCCCCCGGCTGAGGATTATCGAATGATTTGATTACAACGTCGCCACGGAGCAGGTCGATGCGTGTGAGTGACGACAGGGCATCGCCTTTGACGTTGACAGCCGGTGCGGTGAATTGGATTGTGGCTTTGTTGGCACCGTCGTAGTCGGGTATGGCTGTGAGGCCGGTGGCTGCCGCGGGCGATTCGAGATTGGTACCTTCGGCTATGGAAATCTCTTTGATGTAGAGACCATACATATATTTGGTGCTCATGCCGTGGAACCCGATGTAATATACGCCGTCGGCCTCGGGAGTGATGTATGTATCGAACGGCACGTCGCTCAGGCTCGAGAACTCATACGGCTCGAGAATCACCTCGGTCAGGCCTTCAACTGTCGGAGCGTTGCCCCATTTTACCTCTATTTTCTCCTTGTAGCTGCCGCTCTCGGTATAGATGACATAGTTGAGACGGTAGGTATTGCCTTTCTTAAGGCGCAGCGGAGGTGTGATCAACCAGTCGTCGGAATCAAGATAACTGCTGTATTTGAGGTAGGCGGCTGAGTTTTTCAGCGTCCATACCTTATCGTCGTCGTTGACGTTGAGTATGGTGAAGCCGTCGAGGCCTGTCGACTTCCTGAAGTTGGAAACGTAGGGGGGAGTGACCGAGCCGGTGGTTATTGAGTTGGAGGTAGCCACGCCTGAGGTCATATCGCCCGCATGGGCTACCACCGTGTAATAGTAACTCGTAAGCTCGTCGCCGGCGGGAACGGCCTCGCTGAAAGTGGTGGCGGCGAGATGGTCGGCCACTACGACAGCGTCGGGGTAGCGAGTGACAGTGTATGTGACATTGTCAACGTCGATGTAGCCGCCGTTGACACTCTCGGTCACGGGGTCCCATGTGAGCACGAAATTGTCGCCCTCGCGTGCGAGTGTGGCTTTGGTCGCCACAGGGGTGTCGGAGCCGATAAATGCCGATGTCTTTACGAGCGGACTGCGGCCTGCTTCGGTCGACACGCTGACCGTAAACTCGTAGTCACCGGCCTGAGTAAGTGTTACCGGAGCCTTGACCGAAGCTCCGAATGAGGTCGTGCCGGTGGCAACCTCCGTATCATTGGCAAGAACGCTGTAAGTTATGTCGCCTGTACCGGTTTCCCCGCAGAAGTAGGTTGTGGGAGCGGTGAAATCGACTGTGCCGCTGAGCGAGCCGTCGGGGAAATTAAGGGTTAAGTCGCTCACGGCGGCGGGGGCATAGTCCTCGGCCTCGGGAGCGATTACCACGAGTCCGCATACCTCCTCGTTGCCGGGGAACTGGTAGAGCAGCGTGGCGTTGCCCGTGCTCTTGTCAACTTCGTAGAAACGGCCTGTCTGGTCGTCGCCGAATACGCTCCAAAACATGCGGTGCGACTTGGGGTCGATTACAGCCGAACTCTGGTATTTGGGCGTCACACCGGTTGAGCCGACCTTTGTGGTGGCTCCGGTGCCTTTGTCCACGATAAGCAGGTCGCCGTTCATGTCGATGGCATAAAGGGTGCCGTCGGAGTCGAATGCCACACCGTTCCATTGCACGTCAATCGGGGCGATGGCGGTACGGGTGAGATTGACATAGTCGGCCGTGCCGAACACGTAGCCGTCGCCGTCATTGTTGATATAGCAGCCAAACACCTTGCCGCTTATCGGGTCGAGCGACACGTCGGAGGCAAACATGCCCAGGCTTTTGATTTCGGTGTGGGAGAGTTTTCCCATGTGTTCATGTCGTAGGCATCGACATAATTCACAAGCGTGATGCCGTAGAAGTCATATTGCCAGGCCACGTAATACACGCCGTCGATAGCCACGCCGCCGTAGTTGGTGTCGGGCACCTTGTTGGTTGCCGTGTAGATAGCTTCAAGCGAACTTCCGGCAGTGACCGGAATACGGTAGAATCCCTTCGGACTGCTTGCCGAATAGATGACCGAGCCGAGGATATTGATATTGGTTCCCGGTACTTTCAGTATGTTTTTCCCCGAGGCGGCCGATGGCTTTACAAGAGGGGTGAAGGCTGTGCGTATGTCGCTTTGGCCCTTGAATGCCATAGGCATCGTGAAACGCGGAGAGGAATCGCCTCCGGCGGTCATAAGTGTGAGAGCCGACGGCGCCTCACCGTCGCCGAGCCGGGCGGCTACGGGCGCTGACGCCATCAGTTGCATAGGCAGAAATGCGGCCAATAGGAGCAACAGCTGCCTGAACGAAAATTTTTTCATGCGATTGGTTTATTAAATTGATAAATTAAAATCGCAAAGTTATTAAAATTTCGTTCTGTTTATGCAAAATTTAGGTATATTTATGCAACAAATGTCAAATTGTTCAATTATTTTCGATTTTATTGGCAATCTGATTGCGTCAAACATGCCAGGCCACGGCTTCTTTCGCTTACTGGTTGTTGACGGCGTTTTTGCGACGGCGGAGGTAGCGGGGGATGAATGACAGGTGCTTTTTTATGGTGGAGAATGTGCCGTAGTAGTAGCACATGATGCGGAAGCGTTCGCGGAGCGAGCGGCGGTGGTTGCGCGTCGTAGTCCCTTCGTTGAGGTAGTCGATGAGCACATCGTCGATATATACGTTGCGGCGCGAATGCTGCAGGCAGCGTATGCACCAGTCGTAGTCGGCCGAGAGCCTGTAGTCAAGATTGTAGGGGGCGGTGATGCGTCGGAGTACTACGAATGCCTGGTGGCACACTACCATGCCGTCGCGGAAACTGTCGAGAGTGAGTTCGCGCGGCGCACGGAGATGTCGCTCGCCGAGACGCTGCCCGGCGATGTCGACGATGTCGGTCTGCCCGTACACTATGCCGGGGAAATCGTTGGCCATTATGGCGTCGGCGATGCGTTGCAGGGTGTCGGGCGCATGGAATGCGTCGCCGGCGTTGAGGAATATCACATATTCACCTTCGGCCATGCCGAGACCCTTGTTCATCGCGTCATATATGCCGTTGTCGCGGCCTGAATGAATCTTCATCTCTGCAATGGCGGCATCGGCGGCGAGCTGCAACGTAGCGTCGGCCGACTTTCCGTCGACAACAAGATATTCAAACAACCGGCACGTCTGCTCCTTTACCGAAGCTAATGTGCGCGGCAATGTCGCCTCGGCATTGTAGGTGACAGTAATAATAGAAAACAGCGGTGCGGCAGTCGGGTCGTTGTTCATCATTTATAATTTGTAGTTATAATCAATGCAAAAATACGAAAAAGATTGTATGGAAAAAGAGTAAGATTAATTTTTTTATAATTGGCCGTTTTTACCCGATTATTGTCCGTTAGCAGTTAAAAATTTGCTGTTTAAAAATTTTTAGTTAATTTTGCTTTCGTTTTCAAAGACCTTGATTTATATAAGTTCACTTTTTAATTAATTATTAGGGTGTTCAGTTTGATGTTCCAAAAAACGTCATTCAAAACACCTGAAAAATTA
>OFFD01001545.1_pt1 | contig 13370 bp, 11 predicted proteins | sample 1521291 | NCBI WGS metagenome assembly OFFD01 (sample SAMEA3504103, study PRJEB24116) | mouse gut metagenome | biome: mouse gut; feature: mouse-associated habitat; material: faeces | place: Denmark | collected 2011 | reverse complement strand
TTTATTCCCTGCCATTTTTTTTCTTAATTCTTCTATATCTTCCTCTCGCATATGATGATACATTCCATCTGTACAAAATAGAAATATATCCCCCTGCATCACGTTTCCTTCTAAACATTGAAAAGTAAGTTTCTCATTTTTTCCCATATAATTACTTAGATATTTCTTAACTCTTCCATTTTCAAATCGGGTTTGGCTGTCATCTGCTGTCATCTGTTCTATACTGTTTCTGCACAGATATATTCTGCTGTCCCCTACATGAATTATATAATAAAAGTTTTGTATTATCATGATGACAGACATGGTTGTCCCTGTGCGTAAATTGTTTGCTGTCTTATATAAAAAAAGTTTTTCATTCCATATCTCTGCCTGATCTTTAAGATGAGAATATAATGTTTTGGGGTCTATCACAGATATATCCATCCATTGTGATACACTCTGCATCCAACTGTTAATCTCAGCAATTATCATAGCAGAAGATAATTCTCCATTTTCAAGCCCTCCGATTCCATCACACACAGCGCCTATTGCGAAATACTGTTTATGCTGTTTTAAACATCGAAAAAGGATACCATCCTGATTTATTTTCCGTGTACTGCCGATATCAGAAGCACATCCGCCCAACACTCTCATATTTACCTCACTTCTGCGTTATTTTGCACATTTCAAAGTTGTGGAAACAGTATCAGCATAACAGGATAGAATTAGAATTTCTATTTCTTTTCTATGCTGTTATGTTTCGCTAAAATTTATTTTATAAAACTCATAGGGTACAGAAAAATAACTCTTATTTTCTGTACCCTTTTTCATAGAAAACAGAGCTTGTCCTGCTTTCTATATCAACTGCTTATTTTTTTGAAATCTTAATCGCTTATTTTGTTCTATATAATATCTTTCTAATAATATTTTCTAACTTAAAGGGATTTAACTTGACTTACATAAGAGTCCTTTCCATTTCTACTATTTCATTATTGTTTCTCTATCCAGACTCCATTTTCATCTACATAGTAATCCCCTATCCATGTATCTGTCATTAATGTACCTTTCTTTCCATCTGATACTTCATTAAAATAGTACCATTTTTCATCTATTAATTGCCACCCTGTATACATCTTTCCTTGTGTTCCGTTTGATAGTGGATTCAGATAATACCAGTTTTCTCCTTCTTTCAGCCAACCTGTTACCATATAGCCCTGCTCATTAAAATAATACCATTCATTCGTTTCTTTGTATGGGAGTTGATACCATGTATTTGTCACTAATACTCCGTCTTCCTTGAAATAGTACCAGTTTCCATCAATCAATTTCCACCCTATATACATTTTTCCTTGTGTTCCATCTGATAATGGATTTAAGTAATACCAGTTTTCTTCCTCTTTCAACCAGCCTGTTACCATATAACCTTGTTCATTAAAATAATACCATTCATTTGTTCCTTTGTATGGTAATTTACACCATGTATGAAGTAACCATGCTCCATTTGGTTTCTTATATCTCCATCCTAATCTGTCTTTTACCCATAAATCTTCACTATAAATATTTAATGTATCATCTTCGACTTCATTTTCATTATCGGAACTGTTATCATTTGATTCATCTTGATTGTTGGATTCACTATTATTTCCTGAATTATTATTGTTCGATTCATTATTATCTGAACCATTATTTATGTCATCTTTATCCTGATTTCCTTCATTTTCTGAATCGTTATCATTGTCTGTATTATTATCGTTTTTGCTGGAAACTGTATAATTTTGTGCTACTCTCTTAAGTCCTGTATTAGTTTCAAATTCAAGTGCTATTGTATGTGTTCCTTCTCCTACTCGTGTTAAGGTCTGACTGCGGATAGTTATTTTAGTACTTCCTTCTTCTGCAATGTAATCCTCATCTCGAATTAATTTTATTCCATCCAAATATACATCTTTAAACTCGCTAAATTCTCCTTTGGAAACAAGTGCTTGAGATTCTACGATATTCACATCTATATCTGGTACACGCTCAATCAAGTGATAGCCTTGGTCTATACTACTATCTATCGTTTCATCTGTATTTTTCATAACAACTAAAGTATAAGTCTTTTCACTTTTACTGGATGAAAAATCACTGTCAACTTCCATAATAACAGTAAAAGTAAATTCTCCTACTTCCTTTGGAACACCATATAATTCCCCATTTTCCTTTAATTCCATTCCGTCTGGTAATGAGCCTTCTTTTAAACTATAACTAATATCACTTTCACTATCTTGATTATTATTTTCAATCATTACACTATAGGGAACATATTGAACTGCTTTTGGAATATCTGTCGTAGTGATAGAAGGATTTTCTACCATGCCAATTAATTTATAAGGAATATTATTTCTTTTTGCATATGCTTCCGTATAAGAATTACCATAACAATAGATCGTTAAATTACTGCAATTATTAAAAGCCCCTTCACCTATTGTTGTAACTCCTTTTGGAATTGTTATACTTGTTAAATTACTACAACCTGAAAAAGCATAATCAATAATTTCGGTTACTGTTTCTGGGATTGTCACATTTGTTAAACTGCTACAGTTACTAAAAGCCATACCACCAATTGTTGTTACTTTTTCTGGAATAGTTATACTTGTTAAGCTGCTGCAATTACTAAAAGCCATATGACCAATTATTGTTAGTTCTTCTGGTAACGTCACGCTTATTAAACCACTACAGTCTTTAAAAGCTGCATAACTAATTTCTGTTACTTCTTCGGGGATTATTACACTTGTTAAACTGCTGCAACCTTCAAAAGCATATCTGTCTATTATCTTTACTCCTTCTGGAAACATTATACTTGTCAAATTGCTGCAGCCCGAAAAAATATCAGCACTAATTGTTGTTATTTTTTCTGGTAGTATTACATTTGTTAAATTACTGCAACCTTTAAAGGCAGCCCCTCCGATTTCGGTTATTCCATTTGGTAATGTTATACTTGTCAAACCACTACAATTCCAAAAAGCATATTCTCCGATTGTTGTTATTTCTTTTGGGATTGTTATATTTGTTAAACTACTACAATTCCAAAAAGTATATTCACTGATTTTTGTTAGTCCTTCTGGTATTGTTATATTCGTTAAACCACTACAATCTCTAAAAGCACCCTTATCAATTATTGTTACTCCTTTTGGTATTGTAATACTTGTTAATTCACTACAACTTGCAAAAGCACTATCACCGATTATTATTACTTCTTCAGGGATTGTCACACTTGTTAAATTCCTACAACCACTAAAAGCATATCCTCCGATTTCTGTTACTCCTTCTGGAATTATCACACTTATTAAATTGCCGCATCCTTCAAAAGCCTTTTCACCTATTGATGTTACCCTTTCTGGAATCACTACATCTCCACCATCTCCATGATATGCTATTAATACTCCATTCTCGTCTATTTCAAAATCATTTTCCTCAACAACTAAAATATAGGTCTTTTCACTGGATGGAAAATCCTTGCTATTCTCCATAATAACGGTAAAAGTAAATTCTCCTGCTTCCTTTGGAATACCATATAATTCTCCATTTTTCTTTAATTCCATTCCATTTGGCAATAAACCTTCCTTCAAACTATAACTAACTTCATTTTCATTATCTTGATTATTATTTTCAATCACTACACGATAAGACATATACTGTTCTGCTTTTGGAATGTCAGTAGTAATGATAGAAGGATTTTCTACAGTTTCAATTAATTGATAAGGAATATTATTCTGTTTTACATATGTTTCAGCATAAGAATCAGCATAACAATAAATCGTTAAATTGCTACAATCTGCAAAAGCAGCTCCTCCAATTTTTATTACTTCTTCTGGAATCGTTATATTTGTTAAACTGCTACAATTTCGAAAAGCTCCATGACCAATTGTTGTTACTTCTTCTGGTATTGTTACACTTGTTAAGCTAATACAGTCGCTAAAAACTCCATCACCAATTTCTGTTATCCCCTCTGGTAGTATCACACTCTCTAAATTACTACAATCCATAAAAGCATAATAACCAATCGTTATTCCTTCTGGTAATATCACACTTGTTAAACTTTTACAACCATAAAAAATATGCCAACCTGTTTCTATTCCTTTTGGCAATACTACATTTGTTAAACTACTGCATCCCCCAAAAGTCCAATCCCCAATATAAGCTACTCCTTCTGGTATTGTTATACTTGTTAAACTACTACAGTTTTCAAAAGCAGCTCCTTCCATTTCTATTAATCCTTCTGGTATTGTTACACTTGTTAAATTACTACAGCCACTAAAAGCATCCCATCCAATTTTTGTTACTCCTTCTGGTATTATTACACTCGTTAAACTAATACAGTTTTCAAAAGCCTTTTCACCAATTTCTGTTATACCTTCTGGAATCACTACATCTCCACCATCTCCATGATATGCTGTCAATATTCCATTCTCATCTATTTCAAAATCACTTTCTGCCTCTCCACTTAATATCATTTCATCATTAACATAAATATTATTAACATTATCCCATTCAACATTAAAAAATACTTCTTCATTTGTCTTCGCATAACTGGTAAATTCTAATGACAACACATCAGAAAAGGCTATTTTCAATAAAAATATAACCCCTAACCCTACAACAATTCCCTTTTTCCAATACTTTCTCATTCTCTTCCATTCTCCCTCCTATTATTTTCTATATAATTCTCTCCTATCTCTATCAACTCCGAAAGAGAATACAACCGACTCTGCCGCAGATTTCCTGCTTCATAATCAAATACTAACATCCCATCTTTCACATCACAGAGATTAGGCAGATATGCCAATGTCTGAAACTTTTCATCCAACACTAACCCATACCTCTCCCCTTCCGCACTAATATACTCTGTAATAAGATAATTCCCTTCCTCCGTCACATAAGTGAGATAAGAATCCTGCTCCAACATTGCTACTAACTTCCCCGTTTCCAACGAATATACCTCTGGCGTACCATGTAGAGGAGATGTAATCTGATATTTACTCGTATAAAATTCCTCATATAAATCCTTAGAAGGCGCTTCTCTGACCTCTTCCAATATCAAACCTCCATCCCTTGCACTATAACAGCGTACCATTCCGTCATACCAGATAACCTCAAGCCATGAATCCCCTTCCCCCTTTACAAACTGCTGGTCATAAATCTGTTCCTTATCTGGCAATTCCACCTGTGTCACAAGCTCTCCACTCATACGATAAATACAAAATCCTTGATAATCGAAAAGCATCACTGTTTCTCCATCCTGACTAATCCTTGCTTCCTCATGAGCATAGCGAGCATCATATTCCAAAAGTTGTGCTTCTTTATGATTTTCCAATTTCAACATCCGTAAAAACGGTTCACTTCGATTTCCTATCATCGCATACTCATCTGTCAAAACAACAAAATCACAATTCTCTGTACAACTTTCCGAAGACGACAAATGCGCCCCTCTATCAAAAAAAGAAAACTGTTTCTCATCTGTCCCTACTAAAACATAATCCTTTCCCACAGAAAACCCTTTGATATTCGCATTGCCCATAAAAGCAAGCTCCATCTGCTCCAACGTCACCGAATCAAAATGAAGTAGCAGATTCCCTTCCGCCAGATAAAACCCTCTTTCATCTGCCTGAAGCAGCAGCTCATCCCTTGAATCATACACCCCCAAAAGAACTGCCTCCTGTGCATCAACAATCTGAAACACCGCTTCTCCGTCTTTATTCGCAGCAAAAGCAAAATACTTCCCACAGAATCCCCCTTCAAAATGCACATAATCTGATTCCTCTAAAATTATAATATCATCCCAAGGATTCTCTAAAACCAAAAGCCTTATCCCACCATTAGAAAAACTGATCGCGAGAATACTCCCATCCTCATTCAACGCAAAAATATCATTTTCCGGATCAGCAAAAGTATCATTTACCGCCACCGATAAATGCATCCCATCCAAAGAACGCTCCATCACCTTCTTCCCATCTGATACCTGATAAATCATTACATCATCTTCATCTCTATTAATAGCAGCCACTATCCTCCGATCTCCTGAAATCGTCAATGTCGTAGCCACTTCCCCTGTCCACAAAACCTTCTTTTCTTTCAGATCATAAGCCATCACTCCCTGCTCCCCTGCATATACCATCTGCGTTTCACTCACAAACACTACATCCGACAGTGCCGAGTTTTGCACAGGCAGCCGAACAATTCCCTGCCCATCCTCCATCCGAAATACTGCCACTTCATACGCATATACCACAGCAAAACAAGAACCTTCTGGTGATGCCACGACCTTAAACGGAGCAGAAGGCAGCTCTATCATATCCCATGCCTTAAATCCATCCTCCAGATTATAAACCTCCAGCGCATCTGTCAAAGCCTTCTGCGCCTCAGCCGTTACCTCCGCCTCAAAAATACTCTTCTTCATCGGAATCGCCTGCAAAGCCAACTCAATCGCTCCCACCACATTTCCTTCCGCCAGTGCATTTGCCGAATATTCCGCCAGTGCAAGCGCCTCCTTCCGCCTCTCAATCTGCTTTAACCCCAAAAAAGAACATGCTCCTCCTGTCAAAAATGACACGCTCAACACCATCGCCGCAGCCACCATATACCTCTTATAACGAATCGTTCTTTTATCACGCTTATGAATCTGCCGGAAATCCTTAAGCATCTCCTCTGCCGACTGATAACGCATTGCCGGATCAGGATTCATCGCCTTCTGTACAATCTCCGAAACCGCTAAACTACAGACGCCTTCCTTTAAAACCTCCACTTCCCGCGCATCCTGAGCCGGACGCTGCCCAGACAACAGATGATAAAGCGTCGCTCCCAGACTATAAATATCCGACCGAACATCCAACAAAACCTTCCTCTGCCCACTCGTCGTACTTCTGTCAGAATCAGAAGAAGAAACATTCGTATCCGCTACCGTTTCCTCATCATCCACCAAAGTCTTTTCCACATCCCTCTGTTCCTCTCCCCTCCTCTTCCACCTTTTCCCTCTAATATAAGAAGACCACCCTCCCACCACAGAACTATCCCCATTCACAAACTCTGTCCCATAATGTTCCGGTGAAGCATACCCCCTACTAAACCCTACTTTCACCGCGCCATCCTCTCCTAATGCAAGCGCGATATTATAATCAATCAAACAAATATCCCCATTAGGACGAAACATAATATTCGCAGGCTTAATATCCCCATGAAGAATCCCATACGGCGGACGACTATGAAGATAACAGAGCGCCTCCAACAACTGACAAGCCCACTTTATCACCTGCGGCTGACTAACCCTCTCCCCTCTCTCCAAAACTTTATTCAAACTCTCCCCATCAATAAACTCCATAACCGTATACACAACACCATTTTCCTGAACAAAATCATACACCTGCGGAATATACATATGACTTAACCCCTTCAACATATCCACTTCCCGTCTTAACTTCTCCATCTTTGTATTCAGACTACGCTTATCCGCCTTAAGAACAATACTCTTCTCCATTCGCAGATGCCACCCCAGATATACAACTCCTCCACCGCCAGAACCTAACTCCTCTCGTATCTCATATAACCCTGCAATCACCTGACCCACACTCTGTCCCCTCCTTTCCTAAAACCCAAATCCAAGCTCTCCTACCTCTGAGGCTTTCCATACTCCTCCTCCAACTTCCTTTTCAACTTCCTACCGTCAACCACAAACAGCACTACACAAACCGCCGCCAACACAGCACAAATCACCATCATCACAATCCCACCATAAAATAACATCTCACTGCCAGACAAACCAAACATTCCAAAAACCTCCTCACAAATCCATTCTCACCATCCCAAACGCCCCACCCATTCAATAATAAAGCTTTCAATGTCATCTCCATCTACCTAACACCATACATATATCCTAGCCAACCACAATTCTCAAACCCAGCCACATCCAAAAACTAGCTTAAGGCAAGGACATATTCCAAAAGAAGCCCCTTGGAAGACGCCGGTACTTAATGAGCGAACCCACAAGGTTCGGCGAATTTAGTACCGCTACGTCTGGAACGGAGCGAAAGCGCGGCTTCGCTGGAATATGTCCTTGCCTTAAGCGCCCCTTTCTATCCATCCCCCCAAACATCACACACTACTCCTGCACACACACCCGATATCGCACTGGCTTACTCTCCGTAAACTGAACCACCATCCCATTACAAAGCCGATACTGCTGATTCGGCACTAACATTTTCCCATCCAAAAACGTATGATTAGAAGACCCCAGATCAATCAAATAATAACCATCCGCCCCCTTATCTATCCTCACATGTCTTCTCCCAATCCGCTTAAACTCTTCCGGAAAAGCCACATCCGGCTTCACCTCATCACTCGAAGTACGACCAATAATGATAAACTGCCCCGGAAAATTCAAATCAATCCTCCCCGGCGCTCCCGCCATTTCAGAAGACATCAATTCCAGACGAGGAAATCCTATATCCATATCATCCTCTGTTTCCGTTTCATCACTCATCTCCACCTTCCTCACACCAGATCCAACCATCTCCCCCACTGCCTTTGGCTTTTTCACAACCTCTTTCCTCACTCCTATCTCCCCAGTTCCTCCCAATTCCTCACTTATAACCACAGCATCCTTTTTCTTTTTAAAAAACCCACCCCCAAATATACTCTTCGTTTTCTCTTTCTCCTTTTTCTCCTTCTCCTTTTTTTCTTTTTCCTTCTCTTTCTTTTCCTTTTTCCCGTCCCCAAAAAGCACATCCATAACCTTATCATTCTTATTTTCATCCGGCACTAATACCAACTCATCCGAACGAACAACATTTTCCTCTTTCACAACCTTTTCCGAAACTTCCGTCTTCACAGAAGAAACAGCCTGCGACAGAGCAGCCGCAACAGAAGTCTTGACCTGAGAATAAATCTGCTTTGCTGAATCCTGACGCTGAGGGGATACCTCCTGCTCAAACACAGGCACATCTTCCTTTATCTCATCTAAAATCAACTGATAAAGTCCAGCCAAAGTGATATTCTCATCCGCCGCAAAATACTGATAAAGCCTTACCTGAAAATCCTTATCATCGATTATCATTGTTTTAGTAAAAACCTTTCTGAAAAAAGTAATAATCTCCTCATCCGTATTCCGAAAAGAACCCTCTGGAACATAGATAAAATAAGCCTTATCCCCACCCCGATTCAAATATACATACCTCGGATCTACACACAAATTATGATAATCCAAAAACCAATCCCTACCATTTATAAATGGAATCAAAAGGCTTTTATACATCTTCAAAAAAGCAGCCTTCGGCAGAGTCATATTGCTATATTCAAGCGCCACCGTATTCATGAGTCTATACCGAAAAAGAAACTGATCATTTATCGTTTTTACCTGATAAGAGATCAAAAAATCTGGACAATCTGCCTTCAACACCTTCATAGCTATCGCGTCCAGCCTGATCGGTTCTCTCATCTCCACACACAAATAATTAGCCTCCAGAGAATTTTGTATCTTAAATCTCTCACTATTCATAACCACATCCTCCATCTATTCTCCAACATAATCCAACAAAATCAATCCTTCTCCATCCGCAAACTTCACCTGAGCGATCCCATTATGAAAAGGTTTTGCTGTTTCTATAAACTGTTCAATCACCAGCACATTTTTTTCACTGATATATCCCCAGCTTCCTCCCACTTTCACCGCTGCCAGATGCTGACTAAAAGACCTCGCATCCACATATTGATAATCAATCACAACCTCCCCTTGCTGATTGATAAATCCCCACAGCCCATCTTCATTTGCAACTGCAATATATCCATTCGATTCCGGCGCTTTTGCGTCCGCATATCTCATCTCAGAAAGTTCCTTCCCATCTCTATCGATCAAACACCATAGCCCATCTTTCTTCACCATAGCCACATCATTTGCATAAACAGCCCCTAAAGAATTAACCGCCACATCTTCCAGCACAAAATCCACCACACCAGATCCGCCATCTGTAATAATCCCCCACTTCCCATCCTTTTTCACAGCAGCAAGACCACAGGCATTTTTTGTTATCTCTTCATACTGATGAGAAGGAGCTACACACTCAAAATCATAATTATAATAACTATAATATCCATCCTTTTGCCCCAACACATAACTCGCCGTCACCCCATATACATCTGTCAAACCCGTTTCATCTACGCCATATCTAGCCCCACTCTTTGTAATCACATAATACTTCCCCTCATAAGATACCACCGCATACCCACCTCGATTAAACCTCGTAGCAGAATCATACTGAAAAGGCAGCACCATCTTCCCCTTATCATTGACATATCCCCACTTCTCCCCATCAAAAGCTGGCATATAATTATTATCAAAAGTCGGCAAAATCTCCTGATAAGAAGTAAACCTTATCGAACACTTATACCGATTTTCCTCATACATCTCCTCCAAAACCCCTGTTTCAAACTTCCCCATCCCCTTTTTTAACACTTCCATTCCCTTTTCTAAGGTACTACTATCCAAATAATACTGTGCCGCAGCCTGATACTCCTCCTCCGATGCCCTCTCCCTCGAAATCCTCTTCTCAATCAAATTGACATACAAATCCTCTTGTCCAAAATCAAGATAAGCATCCAACAGCTTTTCCTCAATCTCCACATTCGCATCTGTATTATACCGGAGCGCTTCCTCATAAAGCGGTATCGCTCTGATATAAAGTTCCTTAGAAGCTAGAACATCCGCCTTCTGCACCAATTCCTCCTGCTTTTCTTTTACCTCAACACCACTCGCAGCCTTTACAGAAAAATACCATCCAGCGATCAAAACTGCCAACATCACCAACACCAACATGATTCTTTTACTTTTCATTCCATTTTCCCTTTTTATAATATAAATAGTGTAATTAAAGTTCCTAAATATAAAAACGGTGTCAAAGGCACTCCATCCTTCCACCCGATTTTCTTACGACAAAGCTGTACTATAGAATAAACACAACAAAGAAGCATCCCATAGACTAACGCCCCCATAATCTTCTGCCCTGTAAGATATAGCCCCATCACAAATACCAACTTCACATCCCCTGCCCCTAACTGTTTCCTAGACAGAACATAACACAACATAAATGCGATCCCACTGATCACCCCTCCTGCCAACGCCTGCAAAAAAAGAGAGATTCCATACTCTATATGAAAAATCACATAACATCCCACCACACCAATCCACAAAAAAAGCATAACCTTTAAAACTAAATTCGGTATGATATGCCTCTCCAAATCTGTAACATTTAACACCGCCATGCCACATATCAGCAGAAACGTCAAAAAAAGCTGCACCTTATCTTCATAAATCCGCCCATCTAAGCAAACAGCACACCACCCTAAAAAAGTTATCACCCCTGTTATCACAATAGAAACAGGGACTTTTTTCTCTTTTCTTATATCTAATGAAAGCCTTGTATCTACCATCACAATCCCAATATAAAACAAAACAACCAGTAAAATCGCCCCTACTATTGTACTTATCACAACTTCCATAATCTTCCTCACTTCTATCCTGCCATCTACTCCAAACCATTTCTCCCCCATTTACACCTCTAAAAACCTACCACCTAAAAAACTCCTTACTCTCCTAACGCCACCTCTTGATCATCACCTCCCACCCATGCAGCAACACTCACCCTTTGCACCATATGTAAACTGGCATCCGGCAGCACAAACTGTAAAAACTCAAGATCAATATCATACTCCACCACAATATCCACAACCCTCATATTTTCATCACAAAGTAAACTAGAACCACTGAAATCCAATCCATCATACCCATCCTTAATATGATAAGATTTCAGATAATCATCTGCACTCTTTTCCCCCTGTTTCAAATAATGTTTCGTAAGCCCCGTCGCCATAGCACTCCCTATTATCCTTCTTACTGTATCAGTAACCTTATCCGCTGTCATATAAATAACTCCTGCTATCAATCCATTACTATCACTGAACAAATCCTTTGTACTAGAAATAGAAGCCTTGACAGAAGACACTGTAACACTCGCATCATCTTTAAATTTAGAAAGACTAGATTTCATGCTAGAGATAGAATCCCGATTAAGCTCCAAACTAGAAGCATTTTCCACCACCGTCTGCCCGTCCGAATATAAATTCTGAATCTGATTCAAACTATCCACAACCTGATCTGTTGTATCATCAATCTTATCCATATATGGTTTCCCATCTGATGCGACTGTTTTCATAGCCTCTCTCAGCCCCAGCACCTCTGTCAAATAAGTACAACTCGCGATCTCCTTAGCCGCGGAATTAATCGCAAATTGAATCCTATTATGCACCGTAAAAATATTAATCAAAAATACTATCGCCAGACATACCATGATAAACACGACAAAAGAAAGTGCTGCTTCCACCACCATCATTCCACTTTCATTCTCCACACTCTCCCAAAACCCCTTCTTCCTTCTCATCTCATCTGCATCTCTCATAATCTTCTCCCAGCACCATCTTTATCAATATCCTCTAGTAACAGTAAATTTATAACGATTCTTCTCAAAAGTCTTCACTTCCTCATAAGTATCATCATCTGCCACTTTCTTTGCAAATCCATCTGGCATCACCACAAAATCCAAATGCACCTCACAAGTCGCATTCACAGCAGTATAAGCATCCGTCAGCTTAAATTCCAATTCCGATAGATTTTCTCCTTTCTTTAAATGCTGTTTTACCGTATTGACATTCAAAGTAATCAAATTCCCCGTCCGTTCTATCAGTTGGTTATCCTCCGTCAAAAAAATAATCAAAACCATCAAATACTGTTCATAATCCAGCTTAAAAGAAGAACTTTCCACCTTTGTATTAGAAGAACCTTGTATATTTTCATCTGGTTTAATCATGTCTTTAAATTTCTCATAAGAAGTAAGATCCTTTAATTCTTCCTTTAAAACAACTACGCCTTCTCCCTTTTTCAGCTCGTCCCAATCTCCTACCGTTTCTATCGTTGCCACAGCCAGCCGCAAAGCACCCGAAACCACTACACCGAGAAGAGGATTTATCGCCGATGCCGCGTCAGAAATCACTTGAATCGGAATATTCACCTGATCTACCAAATAAGTTGCTGAAAAATTCATCACAGCACGAAAAGTCAAAATCCAATTTCTTGCTGATTTCAAATTATCTGCAGATGAATTAAGCCCCCCAAACAAATATTCCAGCTCCGCCTGATACAGATAATTGATGTTCTCCGCCATCTCATACCCTGTAAGAGATTCTTTCTTTTCCTCTCCTTCCTTTACATTTGTAACACGGCTTGAAAACATACTGAAATCATAAGCTACTGTATAGGCTTTAATCATTAGCATTGTGAATAACTATTTCCCATGTTGGTTGTGTGTGGGATA
>OFFD01001534.1_pt1 | contig 13473 bp, 15 predicted proteins | sample 1521291 | NCBI WGS metagenome assembly OFFD01 (sample SAMEA3504103, study PRJEB24116) | mouse gut metagenome | biome: mouse gut; feature: mouse-associated habitat; material: faeces | place: Denmark | collected 2011 | reverse complement strand
GTCCTCATTGAAGAGAAAAGTATTTAACTTCTTTCCTGTTATATTGCGGACAAGTAAAAAATTATACGGTGGCACTACTATCCCACATATAAATAAAGAGTGCTCTTTGTTGATTACATCTGCAGATTCAGATTTGGATTTTGTATATTATTTATGAAAATATTGACTTTTGATACCGAGGAGTGGTATATTGAGAAACATTTTAAGGGAGGGAGAAAAGAAAAATATCGGCAGTATGACGAATTGCTGGATTGGATTTTGAATACTCTCGAAAAGAATAATACCAAAGCGACCTTCTTTTGTGTAGGACAATTGGCAGTTGAGTTTCCTGATGTATTGAAAAAAATAGCGAATGCAGGACATGAAATAGGAAGTCATTCAAATAAGCATTTGTGGGTAAATAAAATGACTCGACAAGAATTTGCCGAAGACACACGTATTGCAATAGGAGAGATAGAAAATCTTATAGGGAGGAAAGTAAAAAGTTTTCGTGCCCCTGCATTTTCCATAGGGAAAAACAACGACTGGGCTTTTGATGTATTGGCGGAAAACGGTATAGAATATGACTGCTCTATATTTCCGGCCAATCGCGACTTAGGGGGATTTCCTCATTTTACTTCATCCATACCTGCGCTAATAAAGAAAGGAGTATATACAATAAAGGAATTTCCTATTTGTCCAGTTACACTAATGGGTAAGAGTGTAACTTTTTCAGGAGGAGGATATTTTAGGCTAGTTCCATTATGGTTACAGAAAAACTTTATTGAACGTATGGATTATGTGATGTTTTATTTTCATATCAATGATTTGATAGAGCAAAATTCAAAGTTTATGACTAAGGCAGAATTTGAGGAGTACTTTAAGGAAGTTGGAACATTAAAAAATCGTATAATTCGTTATGCTAAGGCAAATATAGGTAAAGGAGGGGCTTTGAATAAATTAGAAGTCCTGCTGCAAACTTATGTTTTTTGCAATGTAGGGCAGGCTGCAAAGGAAATCAATTGGAGTAAACAACCGTTAATAGAATTATAGGCTTATGTATAAAAGAGGATTAAAGCGTGGGTTAGACTTTGTAATTGTTTTTATAGTTCTGTTGGTTATCTGGCCCATATTACTTCTTCTGATAATTTTCCTCCATTTCACCAATAAGGGTGCCGGTGTCTTTTTCGCCCTGGAAAAAATGCTCGGATATTCAAAGCCATAAAGTTTAAGACAATGACAGATGAGCGGGATTCTGGAGGAAACTTGTTGCCGGATGCTGAACGCCTGACAAAGATTGGTAAAATAGTCCGTTCTCTTTCCATAGATGAATTGCCACAATTAATTAATGTATTAAAGGGGGATATGGCATTGGTTGGCCCCCGTCCTTTATTGCCGAAGTATCTTCCTTTATATTCAGAGAAACAGTTCCGTCGCCATGAAGTACGTCCGGGAATTACGGGGTGGGCACAGGTAAACGGACGGAATGATATCAGTTGGAAACGTAAGTTTGAACTGGATGTGTGGTACGTGGATCATATTTCTTTCTGGCTGGACGTGAAGATTATTCTGCTAACCATAAAGAAAGTGTTCGTTAGAGAAGGGATCAATAAGGAAGGTAATGCTACCACCGAGGCTTTCAACGGTCATAACTGAAATGAACATCCATCAGATTGTCAATTCTGTTTTCACCTCCAATGCTTATATACTGTCTGTTGAGGGGAAAGATGGGCATGTATTGATAGATATTGGGGATATTGCTCCTATAAAGCAGTGTGTTCAGGAAAAGTGCGGAACGGTACAAGCCTTGTTTCTGACTCATACTCATTACGACCATATTTATGGTATAAAAGATTTATTACGATTGTATCCTGATTGCACAGTTTACACTTCCTCTTTCGGTAAGGAGGCTTTAGGTTCGGATAAACTTAATTTTTCCCGTTATCACAATGATCCTGTAATATGGATGGGAGATAATGTGACGGTTTTACATGAGAATGATAAAGTGGAAATATTTCCGGGAATTTTCGTGGAAGTGTTTAAAACTCCCGGACATGATAAAAGCTGCCTTAAAGTCGAGAACAATGTTTTCTCGGGTGATTCATATATCCCGGGTGTTAAAGTCATTGCCTCATTCCCTAATAGCGATAGGGAAGATGCACGGATCTCGAAAGAACGTATCATGGAATTAACAAAGGATTGCAGTCTGTATCCCGGTCATGGAAACATTTATGAGTAAATTATTCCGATATCTGGAAAGGATTTATAAAGCCGTTTCCTTTCTTTTTATTCCCCACTATGTGAGGAATCCGAAGTCTGATCATTAAATAATCACATATATATTTATGGATAAAACCATTTATCTCTGCCTTGCCCATATGAGCGAGGAGGGTATTGAACAGAAATATGTAAAAGAAGCCTTCGATACGAACTGGGTGGTTCCTCTCGGTCCTAATGTGAATGCTTTTGAAGAGGATTTGAAACGTTTTGTAGGCGAAGGCAAGGAAGTGGTGGCACTTTCGGCCGGTACGGCGGCAGTACATTTGGCTCTGCTGGCTTGTGGAGTGGGACAGGGTGACGAAGTGATTGTACAAAGCTTCACATTCTGTGCGTCTTCGCATCCGGTCACTTATCTGGGGGCTGTTCCGGTATTTGTGGATTCTGAGAAAGAAACTTGGAACATGTCTCCGGAACTGTTGGAAGAAGCCATCAAAGACCGCATTGCCAAGACTGGCAAAAAGCCAAAAGCTATTGTTCCTGTGGCATTGTATGGCATGCCCTATGACTGTACACGTATCATGGAGATAGCCGATAGGTATGCTATTCCAGTGGTGGAAGATGCTGCCGAAGGTTTTGGTTCCCGTTTTAAGGGACAGGTGCTGGGGACGTTCGGCAAGTTCGGGGTGCTGAGCTTTAACGGTAACAAGATGATTACTACCAGTGGCGGTGGTGCGTTGATTTGTAAAGATGCCGAAAGCAAGAATCAAATCATGTGGTATGCCACGCAGGCTCGTGAGGCTTATCCTTATTACCAGCATGAGGCGATAGGGTATAACTATCGCATGAGTAATATATGTGCAGGTATTGGTCGTGGTCAAATGACCGTTGCCGATAAGCATATTGCACATCACCGACATGTGCAGGCTCTCTATAAGGAACTGCTTAAGGATGTGGAGGGGGTATTGCTGCATGAAGCTCCTTCGGCTGATTATGACTCTAATTTCTGGCTTTGTACAATCACTCTGGATTCTTCACTTCGCATCAAAGGGCAGGAAAATGCTTATAAGGATGTTGTCAGGACTGCCGTAGGTGGTGCTGCAGGTGTGATTCATGCCGTAGATTGTGCTACAACAGATTGCCAGCCCAACGAGAATGTGGAGGCTTTGCGTGCTTTTATGCTTGGCAAAAAAATAGAGGCACGCCCGGTTTGGAAACCGATGCACAAGCAGCCGGTCTATAAGGATGCTCCGGCTTATATCAATGGGGTATCCGAAGCTATTTTTAAAATCGGTATGTGCCTTCCTGCCGGGCCGTGGGTGACTGATGAAGATGTATATTATATCGTGGAGTGTATAAAAGAGGCCATAGTAAAATAATAGATGAAAATACAGCTTTTTTAACTACGACCTTGACAACGCTGTCGGTTGCCAATACGTTTGTCAATGCGGATTTCATCTATACCGTTGTCTGTTCCGTTCTAGTCTTCTGCTTCTTCAATTTCTGCAAGCGTGCCAAATATTCACCGCCTGATGCTTCATGAGAATATCGGACTACCGCATCGCAAACATCTTATCAGATTATGGCGAATGAGCTGAAGATTCCCCATGTCATAGTATCTTTGACCTATATGGCAGTACAGGCAATCATCATCGTAGGATATCTTGATTAAGTTGGCTTGCCTAATCTGTCAGCTTGTAAATCAATACTTTATGAACTTATCTCAGAAAACAGCTTCAGCGAGGCTGTTTTCTTTGTTTGCAGGCAAATATATCCTCACCTTTGCATTGTTGATCAACAAAACGAGATTAAAAACCATGTTGAATTAAAAATGTAAAAAGGAGAAAGAAACTATGCCTTTATTTTATTATGCAAGACAGTCGTCTCTGGCGACAAAAGAGGGTGCCAAACTTTGGCATCTGAGTTTGAAGAAAGTGGGAAGAGCCGTGGATGCACAACAGTTGGCTGAGGTGATTGCCGAGAAGTCTTCCCTGACTCCGGGTGACGTACATAATGTAATCCGTAACCTGATGACGGTAATGAGGAGCCAGTTGCTGAACAGCCGTACGGTGCGTCTGGATGGCCTGGGCACATTCACCATGAAGGCCCGTACGCGAGGTAAGGGAGTGGCCAAATCTGAAGACGTGAATCCCAATCAGGTGACTGCTCTGCGCTGCCAGTTTACTCCGGAATACACGCGCCCGGCTGCCATCGGCACTACGCGTGCCCTGCTCCAGGGTGTGGAGTTTGAGAAATGGACGGGAGTGGTTACTGATGGTAAGGATGATGCCGGTGATGGTGGTAATTCCGGTGGCGGTTCCGACGGTGACCAGGGAGAGAACCCGTTAGGATAAGATGTATTTACTAATTTTGAAAGATTAAAACTATGAAAAAGAACGTTTGGGACAAGATTTTGAAGGTAGTGATAGCTGTTGCTTCCGCCATATTGGGAGCTTTAGGCGCCAATGCAATGAATGTATAAATTGTAGATTTATATAGAATATTAGGAGAAAGGCGGTGAAGGAAAAGCACTTCATCGCCTTTTTGTTATTTTCTTCATTTATAATTCCCTGCCAACCAAAAAATCTTATTACCTTTGCAGGTCACTTTTGGAAACAATAAAAATATAATGATATGAATATCTCTTATAATTGGTTGAAAGAGTATGTCGATTTCGATTTGACACCGGATGAAGTTGCTGCGGCACTGACCTCCATCGGACTGGAAACGGGAAGTGTGGAAGAGGTGCAAACCATTAAAGGCGGACTGGAAGGACTGGTCATCGGCGAAGTGCTGACATGCGAAGCTCATCCTAACTCAGACCATATGCACATCACTACGGTAAACCTGGGACAAGGTGAACCCGTGCAGATTGTATGCGGCGCTCCGAATGTAGCTGCCGGACAGAAAGTGGTAGTAGCCACGTTGGGTACAAAACTGTATGACGGTGACGAATGCTTTACCATCAAGAAATCAAAACTTCGTGGCGTGGAATCTGTCGGCATGATTTGTGCTGAAGATGAAATAGGTATCGGTACGGACCACGCGGGCATCATCGTACTGCCGGAAACAGCTGTTCCGGGTACGCTTGCCAAGGATTATTATAACATCAAGAGCGATTACGTGCTGGAAGTGGACATCACTCCCAACCGTGCCGATGCGTGCTCACATTATGGGGTGGCACGCGACTTGTATGCCTACTTGATACAGAACGGTAAGCCGGCTACTTTAAAGAAACCTTCGGTAGACGCTTTTGCGGTAGAAAATCACGACTTGGATATTAAAGTAACTGTAGAGAACAGCGAGGCATGTCCCCGGTATGCCGGCGTTACGGTGAAAGGGGTTACAGTGAAAGAAAGCCCCGAATGGTTGCAGAACAAGTTGCGTATTATCGGCCTGCGTCCTATCAATAATGTGGTGGATATTACCAACTATATCGTCCATGCTTTCGGCCAGCCGCTGCACTGCTTCGATGCAGATAAGATTAAAGGCGGTGAGGTGATTGTAAAGACCATGCCGGAAGGTACTCCGTTTGTAACTCTTGATGGCGTGGAGCGTAAATTGAACGAACGCGACCTGATGATTTGCAATAAGGAAGAGGCGATGTGTATTGCCGGTGTGTTCGGCGGTCTGGATTCCGGTTCTACGGAAACCACCAAGGATGTGTTCCTTGAAAGTGCTTACTTCCATCCCACATGGGTGCGCAAGACAGCCCGTCGTCATGGATTGAACACAGATGCTTCTTTCCGTTTTGAAAGAGGTATTGACCCGAATGCCACTATTTACTGCCTGAAGCTGGCTGCTTTGATGGTAAAGGAACTTGCCGGAGGTACCATTTCTTCTGAAATAAAAGATGTGTGCGCCGCTCCTGCCAAGGATTTCCGTGTGGAACTTGCCTATGAGAAAGTGAACTCACTGATTGGTAAAGTTATTCCGGTGGATACCATCAAGAGCATCGTGACAAGTCTGGAAATGAAGATTGTAGACGAGACAGCCGAAGGGCTTACACTGGATGTTCCTCCTTACCGTGTGGACGTGCAGCGCGATTGCGATGTAATAGAGGATATCCTGCGTATCTACGGATATAATAATGTGGAGATTCCGACTACCTTGAAGTCTTGCCTGACTACCAAGGGTGAATATGATAAATCCAACAAACTGCAAAACCTGGTTGCCGAGCAGCTGGTGGGCTGTGGTTTCAATGAGATTCTGAACAACTCGTTGACGCGTGCCGCTTACTATGACAACTTGGAGTCTTATCCGTCGAAGAATCTGGTAATGTTGCTGAATCCGTTGAGTGCAGACTTGAATGCCATGCGTCAGACACTGCTTTTCGGTGGATTGGAAAGCATCTCGCACAACGCCAACCGTAAGAATGCAGACCTGAAATTCTTTGAATTCGGTAATTGTTATCACTTCAACGAGGAAAAGAAGAATCCGGAGAAAGTGCTTGCCGCTTATTCCGAAGACTATCATCTTGGTTTGTGGGTGACTGGCAAGAGGGTGGCCAACTCATGGGCTCATCCGGACGAGAACAGCTCGGTATATGAGCTGAAGGCATACGTTGAGAATGTCTTTGCCAGATTGGGGCTGCACATGCATGATTTGGTTGTCGGCAATCTGACTGATGACATCTATGCTGCCGGTTTATCTGTACAGACAAGGGGTGGAAAGCGGTTGGCTACTTTCGGTATTGTAACAAAGAAGCTGCTGAAGGCATTCGATATTGACAACGAGGTTTACTATGCCGATTTCAACTGGAAAGAATTGTTGAAGGCCATCCGCAATGTGAAGGTGAGCTATACGGAAATCTCCAAGTTCCCTGCCGTGAAACGCGACTTGGCGTTACTGCTCGACAAGAAAGTGCAGTTTGCGGAAATTGAGAAGATTGCCTACGAGACGGAGAAAAAGCTGCTGAAGGAGGTTTCTCTCTTCGACGTTTATGAGGGTAAGAATCTGGAAGCCGGTAAGAAGAGTTACGCGGTGAGCTTCTTGCTGCAGGATGAGAATGCCACGTTGAACGATAAGCAGATTGACAAGATTATGTCCAAACTGGTGAAGAACCTGGAGGACAAGTTGAATGCCAAGCTGCGTTGATTCATTATTTAGAATTTATAATTCATAATTTAAAATACAGTTCCAATGGGAAGAGCGTTTGAATATAGAAAAGCTGCCAAATTGAAAAGATGGGGTCACATGGCAAAGACCTTTACAAGACTGGGTAAACAAATTGCTATTGCGGTGAAGGCCGGCGGTCCGGAGCCGGAAAACAACCCGACACTGCGTTCGGTTATCGCTACTTGTAAGCGTGAAAACATGCCGAAGGATAATATTGAACGTGCTATCAAGAATGCGATGGGTAAGGACCAGAGCGACTATAAGGGTATGACTTATGAAGGATACGGTCCTCACGGTGTAGCTGTTTTTGTGGATACACTGACCGATAACACTACCCGTACAGTAGCCGATGTGCGTTCCGTGTTCAACAAGTTCGGCGGTAACTTGGGAACAATGGGTTCACTGGCTTTCTTGTTTGACCACAAGTGTGTGTTCACTTTCAAGAAGAAAGACGGTATCGATATGGAGGAACTCATTCTTGACTTGATAGACTATGACGTAGAGGAAGACTACGAAGAGGATGAAGAAGAAGGTACTATCACTATTTATGGTGATCCGAAAAGCTATGCAGCTATCCAGAAACATTTGGAAGAGTGCGGTTTTGAAGATGTCGGCGGTGAGTTTACCTATATCCCGAACGATATGAAGGATGTGACTCCCGAGCAACGCGAAACCATCGACAAAATGATAGAGCGTCTCGAAGAGTTTGATGATGTACAGACGGTTTATACTAACATGAAACCGGAAGAAGGCGGAGAATAATGACATATACATACAAGACGCAAGGTACGTGTAGCAGTAACATCGAACTGGATGTGGAAGATGGTATTGTGAAAGAAGTGGCATTTTGGGGTGGATGTAATGGAAACCTGCAAGGACTTTCACGTTTGGTGAAAGGCATGCCGGTAGATGCGGTGATTGCCCGTTTGGAAGGAATTCGCTGCGGAAGACGTTCCACTTCCTGCCCCGACCAATTGTGCAAGGCATTGCACGAGATGGGGTATTGAGCCTCCTGCCTGAAAGAATGGATGAGAGCCCCTGACATTGAAAGATGCCAGGGGCTTTTTTTGAACCTAACATGGAGGTATTTGTTATTATTTGAGTATTTTTACGCTCTTAATTGAACAGACACAATGAAGAATATTTTTAAAGACTTGAAACGGAGAGACCACAAACGCTATCTGGGCGGTCTGGACGTTTTTAAATATATAGGTCCCGGACTGCTGGTGACTGTGGGCTTTATTGACCCGGGGAACTGGGCATCTAATTTTGCGGCAGGGTCTGAATTTGGCTATTCATTGCTGTGGGTCGTGACTTTATCCACTATCATGCTGATTGTATTGCAGCATAATGTGGCGCATCTTGGCATTGTAACCGGCTTGTGCTTGTCCGAAGCCGCTACCAAATATACTCCTTCCTGGGTGTCGCGTCCCATATTGGGTACAGCAGTGCTGGCTTCCATCTCGACTTCGCTGGCAGAGATATTGGGAGGTGCCATCGCTTTGCAGATGCTGTTTGACATTCCCATCATATGGGGTTCTGTCTTGACTACCGTATTTGTAGTCGTCATGCTTTTCACTAATTCCTACAAGAAGATAGAACGTTCCATCATTGCTTTTGTTTCGGTCATCGGGCTCTCCTTTATCTATGAGCTGTTTCTGGTGAAGATAGATTGGCCGCTGGCCGCACAAGGGTGGGTGACACCTTCGTTCCCGCATGGGAGCATGCTGATTATCATGAGTGTACTCGGTGCGGTGGTGATGCCGCATAATCTGTTTCTGCACTCGGAAGTGATACAGAGCCATGAATATAATAAGAAAGATGATGCATCCATCCGTAAGGTGTTGAAATATGAATTGTTCGACACGCTGTTCTCTATGATTGTGGGATGGGCCATCAACAGTGCCATGATACTGCTGGCAGCGGCAACTTTCTTTAAAAGCGGTATTCAGGTGGAAGAGTTGCAGCAGGCCAAATCCTTGCTGGAGCCGTTGCTGGGGAGCAGTGCTGCCGTGGTTTTTGCATTGGCATTACTGATGGCGGGTATATCTTCCACGATAACCAGCGGTATGGCGGCAGGTTCTATCTTTGCCGGTATTTTCGGAGAATCCTATCATATCAAAGACAGTCACTCGCAGGTGGGTGTGATTCTGTCGCTGGGCATTGCACTGCTGCTGATTTTCTTTATCGGAGACCCGTTCAAAGGACTGCTGATTTCACAGATGATACTGAGCATCCAGCTGCCGTTCACGGTTTTCCTGCAAGTAGGACTGACTTCTTCGCGCAAAGTGATGGGGCAGTATGTAAACAGCAAATGGAGTACATTTGTACTTTATGCCATTGCTGCGGTGGTCACTGTGCTGAATATCATGCTGCTGGTATCCGAGTTGACATCTTGAATAATTCATTTCTAAGAAATCAAATAAGCATGAAGATTATTACATATAACGTAAATGGGCTACGGGCTGCCGTGACAAAAGGTTTTCCCGAGTGGCTGGCACAAGAGCAGCCGGATGTGCTTTGTTTGCAGGAAACGAAGCTGCAACCGGAACAGTATCCGGCAGAGGCGCTGGATGCTTTGGGGTATAAGCATTACCTATATTCTGCACAGAAGAAGGGGTATAGCGGAGTCGCTATTTTGAGCAAGCAAGAACCGGACCATGTGGAATATGGTATGGGTATTGAAGAATACGATAACGAAGGGCGCTTTATCCGTGCCGACTTCGGCGATGTGTCCGTTGTGAGTGTTTATCATCCTTCCGGTACCAGCGGTGATGAACGCCAGGCCTTTAAGATGGTCTGGTTGGAGAAATTCCAGGAATATGTATTGGAGCTGGAACGTACGCGTCCTAAACTCATTCTTTGCGGCGATTATAATATCTGCCATGAGGCAATAGACATTCACGACCCTATCAGGAATGCCACTAACAGTGGCTTCCTGCCTGAAGAGCGGGAGTGGATGACGCGCTTTCTCAATGCGGGATTCATAGATTCCTTCCGTTGGCTTCATCCCGACAAGCAGGAATATACGTGGTGGAGCTATCGCTTTAATTCACGTGCCAAGAACAAAGGGTGGCGCATTGATTATTGCATGGTGAGTGAACCGGTGCGCCCGATGTTGAAGGAGGCGAGAATATTGGGTGACGTTGTTCATTCGGACCATTGTCCGATGTTGTTGGAAATTACAGAATAATGATGATGGAAACAAAAGACAGAATCGAAAAAGCTGTGGAGCTTTTCAAGAGTGGCTATAACTGCTCGCAGTCGGTAGTGGGAGCTTTTGCAGATATGTATGGCTTTACAGAAGAGCAGGCTTTCCGGATGTCCGCCTCTTTTGGTGGTGGCATAGGTCGTATGAGGCAGACATGCGGTGCTGCATGCGGCATGTTCCTATTGGCCGGATTGGAAAAAGGAGCTGTGGAAGGCAAGGACCGTGAAGGTAAGGCGGCAAACTATGCGTTGGTGCAGGAGCTGGCTGCTGAATTCAAGAAACGAAATGGCTCTTTGATATGTGCTGAACTGTTGGGATTGAGAAAACCGGAAGGTTCGTCCGTTCCGGAAGCCCGTACCGAGCAGTATTATGCTAAACGCCCGTGTGCCAAGATGGTAGAGGTAGCTGCCCAAATTTGGACCGAATACCTGGAAAAAACGTCCTCAAAGTAAGAAAAAAGAACTTTTTTACCCCTTAGTAAGAAAAAAAGTGCCTAATAACGTGTTGTATAACATAAATATACCTATCTTTGCAGCGATATAAAAACACCGACATCTCTATCTTTGGAGATGAGGATAACGTTTAACTAAAAGCAAATAGAAATGTTAAAAGAAAAAGCTGGTAATGTTGCAGGACAGATTTGGACTGCACTGAATGGCACAGATGGCTTGACTCACAAGCAAATCAAGAAAGCAACTAAACTGATCGACAAGGACTTCTTCCTGGGATTGGGCTGGTTGTTAAGAGAAGACAAGGTCTCTACTTCTGAAGTGGAAGGCGAATTGTTTGTAAAGCTGAACTAAGCGAGGAATTGATTGGAATGTTATAAAAAGATGCGTTGGTACATGAATATGTTATCAACGCATTTTTTTTATTTGCTCTGTTTTCATTATCTTTGCGCACCCAATTAATAGATAGTTATTGACAATGAAGAATATACGAAATTTTTGCATTATTGCCCATATCGACCACGGTAAATCAACCTTGGCAGACCGTCTGCTGGAATTTACCAATACTATACAAGTAACTAACGGACAGATGCTGGATGACATGGACCTTGAGAAGGAAAGAGGTATCACCATCAAGAGCCATGCCATACAAATGGAGTATACCTATAAAGGCGAAAAGTATATTCTGAACTTGATAGACACTCCGGGACACGTGGACTTCTCGTACGAGGTGTCACGTTCCATCGCCGCTTGTGAAGGAGCGTTGCTTATTGTAGATGCTTCGCAAGGAGTGCAGGCGCAGACCATTTCAAACCTCTATATGGCGATTGAGCATGATTTGGAGATTATCCCCGTCATCAACAAATGTGACATGGCAAGCGCCATGCCCGAGGAAGTGGAGGATGAGATCGTCGAACTGTTGGGCTGCAAGCGTGATGAAATTATCCGTGCTTCCGGCAAAACAGGCATGGGAGTGGAAGAGATTCTGGCTGCGGTCATTGAGCGTATCCCTCATCCGGAGGGTGACGAGGAAGCTCCGTTGCAGGCGTTGATTTTCGATTCTGTCTTCAATTCTTTCCGTGGTATCATTGCATATTTCAAGATAGTGAACGGTGTGATTCGTAAAGGGGATAAAGTGAAATTCTTCAATACAGGCAAGGAATATGATGCGGATGAAATCGGAGTGCTCAAAATGGAAATGATGCCACGTCCGGAGTTGCGTACGGGGGATGTAGGCTATATCATCTCGGGTATCAAAACCTCTAAGGAAGTGAAAGTAGGTGATACGATTACGCATATTGCCCGTCCTTGCGAAGAGGCCATCGCCGGTTTTGAGGAGGTGAAGCCGATGGTTTTTGCCGGTGTGTACCCCATCGAGGCGGAAGATTTCGAGGACTTGCGTTCTTCTTTGGAGAAGTTGCAGTTGAATGATGCTTCGCTGACTTTCCAGCCTGAGTCTTCATTAGCTTTGGGCTTTGGTTTCCGGTGTGGATTTTTAGGATTGCTTCATATGGACGTTGTTCAAGAAAGACTTGAGCAAGAGTTTGGTATGGATTTAATCATGACCGCACCAAGTGTAGACTATCATGCTATTATGAACGACGGATCAACTAAGCTGATTGATAACCCAGCTGATTTGCCTGATGCTGGTGAATATAAGGAAGTTCAAGAGCCTTATGTTAAAGCAGAAATTATGGTGCCAAATGATTTTGTGGGACCAGTAATGGAATTATGTCAGCGAAAGCGCGGCGAATTTGTAACTATGGATTACTTAGATAAGTATCGAGTAAATGTTATTTACAATATGCCATTAGCCGAAATTATTTATGATTTCTTTGATGAATTAAAATCTTCAACTAAGGGCTATGCATCCCTTGATTATGAGATAACTGGTTATCGTGCAACGGACTTAGTTAAAATTGATATGCTTCTTAATAAAGAACCTATCGATGCTCTCAGCTTTATTGCACACCGTGAAGAAGCACAAAATCGTGCTCGTCAAATGACAACAATGCTGAAGAAATTAATTCCGCGTCAGAACTTTGAAGTTGATATTCAAGGTGCCATTGGAGCTAAAATTATTTCTCGTGCAACCATTAAACCATATCGTAAAGATGTTACTTGGAAGATTCATACCGGTGACCCTGATCGACGTGCAAAATTGCTTGAGAAACAGCGTCGTGGTAAAAAGAGAATGAAAGCAGTTGGTAGAGTAGAAGTGCCTCAAGATGCATTTATGGCTGTTTTAAAAATGAACGATGACGACATTAAAGGTAAATAAATAACATGACTTTATAGACGTACCAAGGCTTTTGGTGCGTCTTTTTTTGATTAAAATATAAATCCACGTAAAGTCTACGTAAAATCTATTGCTAAGGTAATTGATATTCTTTTTCTAAATTTGTGTTAGAATTTATAACAGTATCAATTAATTAAGGAATAGAAAAAATGGCACAAACAAAGAAAAATAATTCCAAGAAAACTTGGATCATTAGAATT
>OFFD01001499.1_pt1 | contig 13730 bp, 7 predicted proteins | sample 1521291 | NCBI WGS metagenome assembly OFFD01 (sample SAMEA3504103, study PRJEB24116) | mouse gut metagenome | biome: mouse gut; feature: mouse-associated habitat; material: faeces | place: Denmark | collected 2011 | reverse complement strand
TAAATCCCAAGGCCAAGATACTGACTGATATACCGCATTATTATCCAATTCCTAATACATGGATTTTCGGCAATTTATCCAGTGTCACATCTATCAAATCAGCTAAACGCATAATGAAATCAGACTGGAGCGAATCGGGAGTTCCATTCTATCGAACACGTGAAATTGTAAAGTTAAGTCGTGATGGGTATGTGAATAATGAATTGTTTATTTCGCATGAACTTTACAAAGAACTCAAAGAAAAATATGGAGTACCGTCTGAAGCTGATATTATGTTAACAGCTGTCGGTACAATAGGCGCTACCTACATCGTAAAACATAATGATTTATTTTATTATAAAGACGCAAGTGTACTGTGTATTCATCCAAGTATTGCTTTATATTCAAAATATTTATCAATACTTTTCTCTTGTTCATTAGTTCAAAAACAAATGAAAAATAATTCAAAGGGTACAACAGTAGATACCATCACTATTGAAAAAGCCGGAAATTATATTTTCCCTTTGCCTCCTCTTAATGAACAGAAACGCATCGTGGCGAAGATTGAGGAGTTATTTCAGGTTTTGGATTCGATAGAAGCGTCTTTGCAATCTTGATGACTGCAAAGACGTTGGTGGAGTGATTGTTACCAATTGACGATTTTGTCAACGATGGCTTGTTGCTCGGTGGCTGTTCGGCGGAGATAGATTCGGGTTGTCTCTATGCTCTCGTGGCCCATAAGATCGGCGAGAAGAGCGAGGTCGTTGTATCGTTCAAGGAAATTCTTGGCATAGCGATGGCGGAAAGAATGAGGATATACAACGGCTGTGTTCAAGCCATATTTCTTAGCAAAGAGTTTCAACTGCTGCGCTATCCCTCTTGCCGTTATTCTCTCGCCGAAACGGTTGAGAAATATATAGCCCGACTCTATCTCTCGCTCCTGAAGCCATTTGGCTGCTTCGGTCTTGAGATTCTTTGGGATGTAGAGCCGGCGCAGTTTTCCACCTTTGGAATAGATGTCGAGATAGCCTTGACTGACGTGCTCTGCTTTGATCTGCAGTAGTTCGCTCACGCGTGCGCCGGTGGCAGCGAGAAACCAAACCACGAAGTACCATGATGTATGCCCGTCTTTTTTCAACTTGGTTTTCAAGAACTTGTAGTCAGCGTCGCTGATTACATTTTCAAGGAAGTTTTTTTGTTGCACTTTTACAAAGCGCATTTTGAGTTTCTCCTGTTTGATAAACTCAAGATACTTGTTGATGGCTTGCAGACGAAGATTCACCGTCTGCGGCTTGTATCGCTCCATCAGATATCCCTTGTAAGCAAAGAGATTCTTTCGATTCACTTCCTTGTATTTTTCAAGGAAGTGTTTTACCGTCCACACGTATGAGCGGACGGTATTCGCCGCCAAATCTTGGCGCGAAAGGAATGATTTGTACTTTGTTATCATATCATATTCAATTAGGTTGAACATGATAATAAGATAAGTATCAATTTAAGGTTGGCAAGCCGAAATGGCAGAACGCCACATAGAAAGGTTGCCGCATGGCGGCAAACGACGGCGTAGCTGTCGCGACTCTCTGTAGCCTGTGGTAAGCATGGCGTAGCTATGCGCAACCACAGGTTGCAGCAATCTCCTAGATGAATGGCGCTGCGTAGCTGCGCGACACGCCTCTCATGGAAGATAGTCGCGCAGCTACGCAGCGCGTTATATTTATGCTTTTTCATTCCTATGGCTAAGAACAGCTACGCGGGTCTTGCCAAAGGCTAAGAAGAGTTACGACAGCTACGCCGTCTTGTGCCGCTCCGCGGCTATGTCTTGTTCTCAGAAGGCATATTTACAAAGAATTAGCAGTAAATCGTCGTTCTATCGAACGCCCGATATTAGAGGGAGATTCGAGATCCGCATACACCTCCGACAAGCTACGGTGTAAGCGGTTACTAATAATCAGCGTTCTGCGAACGCCGCTTGAGTGCCCATTTCCCAAGTGCAACATGTGGGAAAAGAGGAATAGCCCCTTACTAAACTAGAGTCGTCAATTCAATGATTCTTCGATTTTATCAAGGGTTGAGAAAAGCTCTTCGATTTTATTTACGATTCGTCGTTGTTCGGCAATTGGAGGAAGAGAGATTGATAATTTTGACATAGATTTAGTAGTAAAGTGTTTAATAGTCACACCACTACATAAATCATCTATAACATTTTTATTTTTAGAATACAACAATGAATAATACAGATATTTCTGTAAAATATTGCCTAATGGTCTAACTCTGTGCAGTGCATTTTGATAGCATATCCTATCACCTTGCCAAATCGCAGCTCTACCAACATCTCCACCCTCACAGACTAATAAATCTCCATTCATGACAGAATATCTTTCATATTCATCTGTTTGAATCCGTGTCTGTTTTATAATCGACAAGTCAAAGTAACCTTGTTTGACATTCAATGCACATAAATACGGACTCATCGAACCCTCATCTTTTTCTGAATTAAGAGTCTTGCCAAGCCTACTTTCGCAGACATCTGTAAATGCTGTAATTACCCAATTATCCGGAAGTTTCGGATAATGCGGTATATCAGTCAGTATCTTGGCCTTGGGATTTATGCGGCGGAGCATGTCGGTGGCGGGCTCGTCGGCAGGGTCCTGCGGCACAAGTTTGCCCTGCATTGCAAGCTCAAGAATCTTGGATTTTATTGTAGAAATACACTCAGTTAGAGTTAATGTATTTTTCTCTAACAATGTAATGCGCTCAAATAAATTTTCAACGGCTTTTATTATTCTTGTTTGTTCTTGAATCGGGGGGAGTGGGATGGGCACTTCCTCAATTTTAGCTACTGATAGCCCCGGCTGTGCAGTAGCCGTTGCATATTGATTTAGATTGAGAACTTCAAGAAAATATCGGCACAACAACGGTTCTGTATTAGAAAAATAATCAACAACTACAGCATGTTCAGTAGCATAGAACTTGCCACTTGCCATATTGATATTTCCGCATAACGCACCCTGTCTGCCAACTATTGGATAAAATCCTTCATGACTATATTTTGGCAAATATCCCCTTATACCATTACCACCATAACATGGATATGGAGACTCACTTGAATATTCTTTAAGTTCAGAGGCTTGTATATTTTTCCCAGCTTGCATTGAAAATATCTCGCCAAGTGTTGTCCATTCCCACGAATCTGGAATTTCAAACTTCTGATAAGGGGACGCAGAGGAAGATGGGGTGAGGTGTTTTATGCTCTATAAATCAAGCCCTTTGGGAGTTTGTTGTGACTCTCAAAGGGCTTTTATCTGGTGATTAAAATCTTATCAGAACGGGTAGCCGATGGCGAGGTGGAAGGCGAGGGATTTGCCGAAGCTACGCATGTTGTAGTAGCCGCTCTTGCCCGTGTCGTAGGGGGCGTGGATACCTATGCCGAGGTCGCCGCGGATAACGAGCATGCTGATGTCGAAGCGCAAGCCTACACCGGTGCCGAGGGCGAGGTCGCGCAGGAAAGTCTTGGCCTTGAGCGTGCCTCCGGGACGCATGGGGTCGTCTTTGAGCAACCATACATTGCCGGTGTCAACAAAGAGCGCGCCATGGAGCGGGCCCATAATGGGGAAGCGATATTCTACATTGGCCTCGAATTTAAATGTACCCGTGCGGTCGAAGTAGTCTTCAGGCTGTCCGGGAGGTGCCTTGTAGCTGCCCGGACCTATAGAGCGGACCGTAAAGGCGCGGATTGAGTTGGCGCCGCCTACATAGAACTGCTCTGAGTATGGCACCTGCGAGCTGTTGCCGTAGGCATGGGCCGCACCGGCCGCCACACGGCTTACCAACCAGTTGTCTCCGCCGAGACGATGACCCCACACCAGCTGAGCCTGCCCCTTGACAAACTGCGAGAACGGTGTGCCGAAGAGGTCTTTCTGACCCTTCTTGCCGCATGCACGGTAGATAGCCCAGAACACATTGCCGGCTTCCTGAACGGTGAATGTCCAGTTGAGTGTATTGTCGTTGCCGAAAGCGCGGTCGTAGGTGTAGGTATACGACATCTGCGGTATGAACTGACTCATGAAACTCTGCGCCACGGCAGGATTGGCCGCCATGATGGAGTCGAACTCATGAGTGGTGTGCATAAGGTTGGTATATGTGAGCTTGAAGAGAGTCAGAGTGTTCGACACGTGCCTGCGCAGACGCCAGTCGTAGCTTATCGAAGCGCCAAACTGAGCCATCTTGAAATAGTGCGGACGGTTGAGCAGGTCGGCATTGAGCTGCATACGCGTCCAGTTGAGGTTGAAGCGGCTGCGCGGTATCCAGCTCGGCGCAAGAAGGCGAGGGAAAGCAAGCGACCCTACGAGTCCCACCTCGTAAGAGTTGAACACATTGCCCTTGCGGCCGCTGCCCGTCTGCCATTCGTAGCTGCCGGTAAGCTTTACCGAGAGTTGCTCGCCGCCACCGAAAATATTCTTGTTTGTGACGCCGAAAGTAAGACCCGGGCCGATATAGCTGTTTGACTTCGACGAGGCATTCACCTCAAGTGAAGTCTCAAGGGGTGAGTCGAAAGTGGCATAGACATCCACATTGAGGCGACGGGCAGCCATATCTGAGGTATCGGGCATAGCCTCGATGTTGATGGTATTGAAAATACCAAGCCTCGAGAGATTCGCTTGGGTAAGATCCATGTTGCGCACCGAGAACCGACGCCCGGGCCGGAACGTGACATTCTCATCTATAAGCTTGCGGCGCAGGCGCGAAGGCATCATCTGTATAAGTGTGGAGCGTTTGAGCTCTACAGTGTCGGCGGTGCCACCGCCCTGACTGCGGTCTATGTGAACGGTGACCTTACCTGTGGTATACGGCGCCAGAGCAATCGGAGGGATATTTGAGGCAAGCATCATCTTGAGCTCTATCTCACCCGGATGTGCAATACTATCGGCAAGATATTCTATAAACTCGGGGCGGAAGAAATAGTAGCCCCTGTTGCGCAGCGAGTTGGTGATACGAGTGCGTGCTATCGAGAGCGAATCCGTAGAGTAGCGCGGATTATCCGCCATCAGATAAGTATCTTGCCGTGCGAGCGAGTCGATAAGAGCCCCCAGAGCCGTTGAATCGGGCAAGAGCTCTACATTGCGTATCGGATACCCCGGACCCGGATTTATCTCATATAGAATCTTGGCTTTCTTGCGGTTCTTGCCCTGCACGAGACTATATGTGGCGGTTCCGCGGAAGTAGCCGTTGTTGTCAAGTATCTGCTCTATCATGTGAGTGCGCACCTCGGGGCGGACGTCAGACACCAGCACCGGCTCTTCTACAAGTTTCTCATAGAGCCAGTGGCGCAGACCGCTCTCGGGGTTGGGCCAGTTGTTATACACCCACAATCCCAAGGGGAAAGGATAGCGCCAGCCGATAAGTTTCCAATAATTGTTGGGCGCGACATCGACAGCCGATTTTATCGACGAAGCCATTGCTGCCGGCACTTTCATGCTGTCAGACGGGGCTATTTTCACGGCCTTGACACCTGTATAGAGAATCTCGTCGGCCGGTATGCGGCGCGTCGTTGAGCACGAAGCCGCCACCAAGGCCATAAGGGCGGCCACGAAAGCTGTGAGATATGTCTTATTTCGTAGTATCATGACTTTCTTGGCTTTGTTGGTTTTCTTTCTGAATGCGGCGTTCTACCGCTTTGGGCGACAGGAACATATCTCCGAGCCGGCGCAATTTGCGGCGGTATACGAAGCCCACACCCGTCTGGGTGATCTCGCCTTCGAGTATGCTCTCGTAACCTGTATGGCGGAAGAGACGAAGATACATCGTGCGCTGGGCATTGAGGAAGTATTCGAATGATATGTCGTTGATCAGATTCTGCGAGAAGTTCTCGTCGGCATTGGCGTCGGTGGAATAATTGCCGCCGACAACAATCTTGAATCGGTCGTTGAAGAGCGACTTCGACACCTGATAAGAGTAACTCATCGTCTGCGAGGTGCTGCCGTTGACGGTACGGTCGTACTGGTCGATCCCGAACGATATATCCACTCCCTTGATATTGTTGGCCGCCCACGAGTTGATCTGCGACTCAAGGAATGAGAAGAGAGGGTTGCCGGCGAGCGAGGCGTCGCCCTTTGTGCCGGGGCCGGTGTAGACGTTGTAGAGCAGCATGTTCATGGCCTGATTGGCGCGTTGCTCCTTGCTCATGGTCTCGAGCTCGTTTGCCACGGTTATGTCATCGTTGGTAGAGAGGTCAAATGCCACATCCATCTGGTTGAGCGTACCTGTCACGGCGAGCGATATATCGAAGTTAACAAGGCGCGAATTCTGCCCGCTCTGGGTCACATTAGCCTTTACGATGTCGTTGGCATGAATGTTGAGCGTGGGGTTCATCATGTCGCCGTTGAAAGCCACATAGCTGCCGCGCACGAAGTTGAAGAGTTTCTCGCTCATGAAAGGCGGCGTATAGCGCACAAAACCTTTGTCGATATTGAGGCGGCCGGAGAGGCGACCGTTATCGAGCGGCGTCATGGCGTAAGTGAGCACACCGTTGCTCTCTATCTGCGCACGGTTCTTGCCGTCGGCCGAGAGATACACGTTTATGATATTGCCGTCCTGCAGTGTAAGGTTGGCGTCAAGCATCATTGCCATTCCGGAGCGCACGAGAGAATCGGCGGCGACAACGGCTGCGGTATCTGTGAAGTTGACGAATTTCACCATATCTTCATTCGAGCGGTTGGCGAGAGTAGTGGTGGCGTCGGGTATGACGTAGGTGATATTTGTGCCGGAGTTCACACTGAGGTCGGCATTGACAGTCATGAAACTCATCGAGCCGCGGGCGGTGGCGTCGAGGCTAATGTAGCCTTTGCCGAAAATGTCGGCACCCTTAGAAAGTTTCTTGCTGTCGACTATCATCATATTGTCGGCCTTGAGGGCAAGGTTAAACTTCATATTCTCAAGCGATGATATATCCACCGTGCCGTCAACGGTAAGAGGATTGGCGTTGCAGCCAGATATCTCAAATTTATCGAAGCTCACAAGGCCGTCAACCACATTTATCGGCGTGTTGCTGAATCGGTATTGCGTGCCTGTCATGGCAAGGCGCACGGCGGTCGAATCGAAGTCGAGCGAGCCATTGAAGACAGGTTTGTCCTGAGTGCCCGAAATCTTTATACTACCATTTAGCATACCCGAAAGCGAGGCCATATTAGGCGGCAAGAACGGATTGACCGTAGCAAGCGGGAAGCGTATCATCGAGAAGTCGAGGGCGAGGGGCGAAACGGCGGTGCTGTCGTTGAGCGCGCCCGAGAGAGTCATAGTCTTCACACCGTCCACGAGCACATCGGCGTTGGCATTGATTGTGCCCGAGGGTGTGGCGGCGATATCGAAGTTTGTCTTGAAATCGGCCACAGCCTGCTTGCCATAGAAGAAGTTGGTGATACCTGCGCTGCCCTGCCCCACAAGCAGTCCGTCGTGGCGGTTGAGGCGCATGTCGGCAGTCACATCACCCTTGATTGGCGGCGCGAAGGGGTTGACCGCAATCCAGTCGCTGAGATGGATATCGGTCAGTTTGATCACGAGGTCTTCCTGCTCAGCCGACTGATGTGTGGTGCTGTCGGGGTGCTCTGTATAGATGGCGAGGGCGCTGTTGCCGCCGGTCATGTGAAGGTCGGCGTCGATATGCCCTGTCGGGATGTTGTAGCTTATGAAATTGTCAGGGTTTGCCGTCCATGTCTGATAGCCGATAATGGGGCTGTAGGGGCGGATATGCATGATAAGGGTTGAGTCGGTGGCGTCGCTCTCGGCGGCAAGACCGAGCTCATAGCCCGTAGCACCCTTAAGATTCTGTTGCTTCACATTGATATGGGCGTATTTGCCCTTGATAATACTCGTGAGGTCCACCTTGTGCCATTCATCCATGTTGCCGGGCTTATTCTGCATGCCTGCGGTAAGGTGGAAGTGGCCCCGGTGTTCACCGCCGTCAATATATATCGAGTCGATGAGCATGCTGCCGGTGTCGAAACGTTTGATATTACCGTCCATCGTGAGAATCGAATCTTTATCTACACTGAGATTGAACGAACGCACCGACATCTTCGATGGTGCGAGAATATCGTTGACAAGGTTTGAGCTGCCGCCGTTTATGCTCAGGTCAAACGGAGGGAGGAGCATGCTCAGAGTATCAGTATCAAGCGTATAGATAGCGAGCTGCTTGGCAAGGAGCTCTGAGAAAGCGCCGAACGACGATGTGAGTCGTTCGATTGACGCCGGGGAGTTGAACACCGCCGTCATATCGCGGTTGTTGACCGCGAGGTTAGTGAGGCTGTCGCCGGCATTGAAGTGGGCTGTGATGTCACTCAGCGCTATGGTGCCGTCGGTGCGACGGAAGAAGAGGTCGTGGAGGTTCACATCTGCCTTCATGTCGTTTTTGCCCGGGCCGATCTCGGCATTGCCGTCGAGCGAAATCTCGAGAGAAGCCGGCTCGTTCATGAGTTTGAGGGCGTAGAGGTCGATATAAGAGCCGTCGAGCGTGCCTTGCCATTTATATACCTTGCCGTCGAGATTGCCGTTCGCCTTGAGTGTAAACTCAGCCGAGGGGTTGGCCGAGGCAAGGTCGATAGAGGCCTGCCCTTTTTCGAGCTGAGCCTTGGCTGTGATGTCGGTATATGCAACGCCCTGATATACTGCTTTCGTCACAGCAATATCGGCGTCGATCTTGGTTGAAAGTGCAAACGGGTCGTATCCGCGCCCGTTGACATGGGCTTTTGCAGTCACCTGCTCCACTCCGAGCAAAGGCATGAAAGCCTGCACGGGGAAAGAGGATGTTGTCACGTCGGCGGTATAGGTCTGCGCGTTGCCATTCCAGCGCGCGTCGAGACCTATGCGGCCTCCTTCGGTCACAGCTGCCAACCGCCCGGCGATAGTACCCGAACGCATATTTACCCGGCCGTTGAGACTCATCGGCGGTATGCGCAGCATGGCCGCTGTCTCTTTTGCAAGGAATTGGTTTTTGAATGTGTTTACATTAATGATGTTTCCTTTGAGCGATATTTCACCGCCAAGACGGTCGGGATTCATCATATTGTCGATATAGCCCGAGGCTTCCATCGCCACGCAACGGTTGAGCTTCAGCTTGGCCTCATCAATGGCGAGGTGTCCGGTCGTACCCGAAGCGTCGAGAGTGAGCAATATGTCTTCTGCTCCGGGAATAGCGGCGAAATAAGGCATGAAGGCAGGGAACATGTCGCTCATGTCCTTAGGAGCGAAAGCGCCGTTGAGCTTTATTCCGAGAGGCACAGACGGGTCGGAAGCGAAATCGCCCATGCCGAGCTTGCCTGAGAAATCTACTTCTGTGCCGCGGGGTGTAGAGAGATGTACCTGATTGAATGTCAGAGCCACGGAGTCGATATCGAGAGTACCGTCGACATCAAGAGTCACTCCGCAGCGTTCGCGGCCGTGGACTTTCACCGGCAGTTTCACTGTGGTGGCCTGATTGTAGAAATTATGCAGACTCAGATCTATGCTGTCGAGCTGAATATAGGCAAAGTCAAGTCCGGGAGCAGGCTCTACGCCGGCTGAGGCATAGAGTGCGTCGCCGCCATGGAAATCTATGCTGTCAATTTCGATAGTCCACGGTGCAGAGGTCACGCTGTCGTTGGTAGCGGCAACAGGGTAAGGCCCTGAAGCTGCGATAGAGGCGGAATCGGGAGCTATATAGCGTGCGCTGAGCCCGGTACCGCCGAATGTCTTTAGATTGATTTTTTGGTTATAAAGGTCAACCATGCCGTCGCGAAGCACCGATGATGAGATATGCGCTGTAAGCGTGTCGATGGTCGGCATCATGCGCATGGTATAGGAGAAATCATCAAGAGCGATCCGCCCCAGAACTATGCTCATACGAGTAGGAGGAGCCGGGGGTGTAGCAGGAGTCGTGTCAGGATTCATCAGCATAGTGAGCCGACCCCCCTTGATTATACCATCGTCAACCTTGATTGCCATATCGGCAAGACCTACAGTGGCCGGAGCGAGCGCGAGACTGTCGGCGGCTATGGTGAGATACATCGCCGAGTCGGGTGCGCCCATACGGTAGCGGGCGTCAGTGAGGGCTGCCGATGATATTCGCACCTTGCCGGCAAGCAAAGGCAGGATATTCACATCAAGATGTAGGCGTGAGGCCGCCATCATTGTGTCGCCATAACTTGTGAGACTCAAGCCCTCGGCTCCAATCTCAAGGGGGAAATCAAGGCGGAAAGAATCGAGATGAAGAGTTGCCTCCGGAGTGGAAAGTTTCTCAACAATTGCCTTGCGGGCATTATCTTGCGCCCAATCGGAATAGAGCAAGGCTATCACTCCGCACAACAACAAAACGACTGTCAGGATTGTAAATCCCAACAGACGTGCAATGCGTTTGATAATACTCCAAGCTTTCACTTTCAAATAAGGTTGTGATGAATATTAAAGCGCTTGTAGCGCAGTGTTAGATAGGTTATAAAGCTTCTATGCTTATAAACCATAAATTCCGCTTGCGAAATTTAACTTATAACGGCTCGGAGAGGGTAATTGTTCGCGGCTCTATCGATTTTTTAGCTGAGTGACTCTCACCCGTGTATTCTTGATTTTATGAGGGGCGACAGCTTCGGCTGTAGCTCGTGCTTTTGCAGCCGGCACAGCTACGTAGGCGCAATGGTCGCGGATGTCGATTCTTCCTACCTCGGCCGGGCTGAGGCCTCCTTTACTGATGAGAAAACCGGCAATATCGCCGCGCGATATCTTTTCTTTTTTGCCGGCATTGAAATATAATGTTGCCCGGGCATCAACCGGCTTGGGGCTCAAAGTATCAAGAGTGAGTGGCTGAGTAGTGATATAATCTGGACGGGTCTCTTTGGCCGATAAAATAAGATATACATCTCCGTCTGTACCACCGAGTCGCCCGGTACGGCCATTGCGGTGAGTCCACGCCTCGGCAGAACTCGGCAGGTGATAGTGTATCACAGCTTCCACGCCTTCTATGTCGAGGCCTCTTGCTGCAAGGTCGGTCGCCACCATGACAGGAGCTGTGCCATTCTCAAAGAGAATCAATGCACGCTCGCGCATGTCTTGGTCAAGACCGCCATGATAGAGGCAAGATGATATGCCTTGCTTCTGGAGATAGGCATACACACGGTCAGCAGCCTCGCGATGGTTGACGAAAACAATGCTTTTGCGGCCGCCGAGAGCACGGAGCAGTTCGCCGAGGCTGTCGAGTTTGTCGGCTGCCGGGCTGATAAGCTCGTAAGCCACGACATCGCTCCCGTCATCTTCATTGCCTTTACGGTAGTCGAAAGTATGCTCAACTTCGCCTACAAAATCAGGAATATCACCCGAAGTCGCAGAGGTGAGTATCGTTGTCGACACTCGCCTCATCGTGGCTATAATCCGCTTCATGTCGGTGGCGAAACCGAGCTCGAGAGCCTTGTCGTATTCGTCGATAACAAGTGTGTTTGTGCCTGCAAGGTCGAGCCGGCGGCGGTTGATATGGTCGAGAAGACGCCCGGGAGTACCTACAATGATATCAGGATTGCCCGCCAAAGTCTTGGCCTCGGCCTCGAAAGAATGGCCGCCATAGAGCGCCGCAGTCTTATACTCCGGCGCTGCTATGGGGCGTAGGGTTTCATAAATCTGAAGCACCAGCTCACGTGTGGGCGCTATAACGAGGGCTTTTACACCGATGTCGGTGCGCCTCATGCTCCGCAGCAAAGCTATGGCGAAAGCCAAAGTCTTGCCGCTGCCGGTAGGAGCTTGAAGAAGTACGGAGGCCGGAAGCTTTATCTCGGCCATCTGCTCCTGCATTGGCAGCAGAGAGGCGATACCCAATGAGCGGTGAACACGCTCGAGAATGATGTTCAGATCCATGATATCAGAGATTTTCGTTGATCAGCTGTTCAAATTTGTCGGCAGGAAGCAGGTCGCCTGTGCCGATTTTCTTGAAGCTCGTTCCGTCGGGTTTGAGGAAGAGCACGGCGGGGATACTCTCACCCATGTCGTAGGCTTGAAAGAGAGCGCCGAAGCGGTCTACGTCGACAGCGATAAATGTCACTTTGCCCTGATATTTCGCAGCGAGCTCCTCTACAACGGGAGTGAGCTGACGGCATGGGCCACACCATACGGCATTGAAGTCAACAACAGTAAGTTGCTCTACTTTCACTCCGGGGGCGAGAAGTGAGTCATTGTCAAGTTCAATGACTTTACCGTCTTTGGCCACGGGAGCATAGAGCGCTACGGCCGGCTGCTCTACGGCAGCTTCTTCGGTTTCAGTTGTCTGTGTAGATTGGTTGCCGCAAGAGGCGAGAGCCAAGGCTGCGACTGCCATGATAAAATATTTTTTCATAATCAAATATCGTAAGTAAATATAAATCAACCATGCCCGACATCGTCAGACATCGGCATGGTTGTCAGTATAACGTTGTTACGCTAATAGTTGTTCGCTTATGCGAGAGCGGCGTTGGTTTTGTGAACGGCAGCGGCGCTGGCGGCGAAGAGGGCTTTTTCTTCCTCATTGAGGTCGAATTCAACAATCTTCTCAATACCGTTGCGGCCGAGGATACAGGGAACACCGATGCAGAGGTCTTTCTCACCATACTCGCCTTCGAGAAGAGCCGAGCAGGGAAGAAGTTTCTTCTGGTCGCCGAGAACGGCAGCAACAACCTGAGCTGCTGCAGCACCGGGAGCATACCAAGCCGATGTGCCGAGGAGTTTGGTGAGGGTAGCACCACCTACCATTGTGTCAGCGGCAACCTTATCGAGCTGCTCTGCAGGCAGGATAGAGCTTGCGGGGATACCACGGTAAGCTGCGTAGCGCTTGAGAGGAATCATGGTAGTGTCGCCGTGACCGCCGATAACCATGCCTTCTACCTCATTGATGTTAGCATTGAGAGCGATGCTGAGGAAATATTTGAAGCGTGCGCTGTCGAGGGCACCACCCATACCGATGATACGGTTGCGGGGGAGCTTGGTAACGCGGTGGATGAGATAGGTCATGGTATCCATCGGGTTAGATACGCACACGATGATAGCGTTGGGCGAGTGGGCGAGGATATTCTCGGTAACCGAGCGTACGATACCTGCGTTGACACCGATAAGTTCTTCGCGGGTCATGCCGGGCTTGCGGGGAATACCTGAGGTAATCACCACAACGTCAGAGCCTTCAGTGCGGGCATAATCATTGGTAACGCCTACAAGACGGCTGTTCAGACCGAGGATATTGGCGGCCTGCATGATATCCATGGCTTTGCCTTCCGACACACCTTCTTTGATATCGAGAAGTACAACCTCGTCGGCAACTTCACTGGTTACCAATACGTTAGCACATGTAGCGCCCACATTACCGGCGCCTACGACTGTTACTTTAGACATAATTGTTCGTGTTTATATGATAGTAGTTATTATTGATTCACTTTCGGGCTTGGCGACACTCCGCCATCCGACACTGCAAAGATAATCATTTTATTTCCTAAAACCTTGCAAATCCATATAAAAATTTTCAATAATAAAATTTGGATATAATGCAATTGAAATCACATAAACTTTTCCGACAAATGTTTCTAAAATTCAAATATTTATACTGAACGCTACTTTTCACCCTTATAGATAAAAATAGCGCCCGAAGACTTGCCTCGGGCGCTGATATTTGCTTGGATAAGCTATGCTTATTCAGGACGTTTGGTCTTTTTGCCGTAGCCGTAAACAGCTGCGCTGCCAAGCTGCTCCTCGATACGGAGAAGCTGGTTGTATTTGGC